>Ga0335070_10000334_pt1 | contig 55083 bp, 54 predicted proteins | sample Lox_Sample_13_FD_206722 | JGI IMG/M metagenome (GOLD analysis project Ga0335070, IMG submission 206722) | Soil microbial communities from Loxahatchee National Wildlife Refuge, Florida, United States - Lox_Sample_1.3 | ecosystem: Environmental > Terrestrial > Soil > Wetlands | place: USA...
CCCTTCACGTCCGCCTCGCGAACCACGCGGTTGCGCGCACGCAGGCAGTTCAAATGCGCAATGCTTTCGCCGGTCGCCATGCCGTAATTGCCCGACGTGATGCGGCTCCGGAACAGCGCCGGAAACACGTCCACCGCGCGCTTCGGCTCGCGGCAAAGTTCGGCCACCTTGTCCATGCCGCTTTCGTGCCCATCGATCAATTCCTGCAGGCGCAGATGCGCCTTGCGGAACGGATCGTTGTGCGACGGCAAAACCAGAACATCCTCCGGCAACGCCCCCTTCAACTTGTTGCACGAGTTCAGCCAGTCCTGCAGCGGATTGGCATCCGGCTCCGTCGGGTGCACTGAGACGTTAGAGGAAATACGCGGCAACAACTGATCGCCCGAGATGAAGATGTTATCTTCTTCGCAGAACAGGCACACATGTTCCGGCGCATGTCCCGTGCCCACGATCACGCGCCATTTGCGCGTCCCGATCTCGATCACATCGCCTTCGATGATCCGGCGATACGCATTGGGCAAACGATAGACGCCATGCCCGAACATTCCGAACCGCGTCTTGTACTGTTCGACCATGTCTTCGGGATAACCCGCGGCCTGATAAAACCGCACGCCTTCTATCGGCGCTTCCTGCCCGGTATCGGCCACCAGATTGCGGCACAGCAGAAAATCGGTCCGCGACATCCACAGCGTCACGTCGAACCGGCGCACCAGCCACCCTGCCAATCCCACATGATCGGGATGGAGATGTGTCACGATCACCCGCTTGATCGGCCGCCCGGCCATCGAACCAGTGAATAGCTGTTCCCATGCATCCTTGGTCGGCTGGTCCTTGATACCAGTGTCAACTACGGTCCATCCGTCGCCGTCTTCCAGCAGCCACAGATTGATGTGATTGAGCTGCATCGGCAGCCGCATGCGAATCCAGTGAATGCCCGGCGCGATCTCGATGGTCTGGCCGGTTTCCGGCCGCGCCTCTCCGAACGGATAGTCGAGATTTCGGCCCGGGCGCACGGGCGCTTCCGCCTCGCTCATGGGGGCCTCAACGTGAATAGCGTCAACCGACTATCGGTGCCCCCTGTGTGGCGCGTCAAGCCGCGCTATGCTCCGGCCAATTTCAGGGAGACCTACATGCGTTCCGTATTTGCAGCCACTGCACTGTTGTTTGCATTCGCCCTGCCGGCCCTGGCCGCGGCGCCTGCCGTTCCCAAGGGCACCTACAAGATAGATCCCCGCCACGCCCAGGTGATCTTCATGATCCGCCATTTGGGGATCAGCACATTCTACGGCCGTTTCGGCGCGGTGAACGGAACGCTCACGGCCGATCCAGCCGCCCCCGACCAATCCACGCTCGATGCGACAATCGACATGACGGGCCTCAATTCGCATGACACCGAACTCGATGGCGTGCTGAAAGACAGCGTCTTCGATGTCGCGAAATATCCCACCGTCACGTTCAAGGCGACAAAGATATCCGTCACGGGCGACAACACCGGAACGGTCACCGGCGATCTCACGATCAAGGACGTTACCAAACCAGTGACGCTGAATGTCACCTTCAACGGCGGACGCAACTCGCCCATTCCGTTCGAACCCTATCGCCTGGGCTTCGATGCCACCGGCACCGTCAGCCGTGAAGATTTCGGCCTCACCGGTTATATTTGGGGCGGCTTTGTCGGCGACGCAGTGACCATCGCCATCGAAGCCGAATTCGAAAAGCAATAGGCGTGGCGCTGCGCAACACCGAACTTCGCTACGGTGCGGTGGCGATGACATTGCATTGGCTCATCGCCATCGCGATCGTCTGCATGATCGCCTTCGGATATTACCTTTCGACGCTGCCGATAACCGATCCAAACCTGTTCGCGCTGGTGCAGCTTCACAAATCCATCGGCCTCACGGTTTTCGTGCTCAGCGTGCTGCGCGTGATCTGGCGTCTCGTCAATCCCGTCCCGCCGCTGCCGGATACTTTGAGCAAGCCTGCGAAGATCTTAGCCCGCATCACACATATCCTTCTCTACGTGCTCATCATCGCCATTCCCTTCACCGGCTGGGCGATGGTCTCCGCCTCCCCGCTCGGCATTCCCACCAGATGGTTCGGCCTGTTCGAATGGCCCCACATCGCACCCTTGGCCCACCTGCCCTACGATCAGAAAGAGGCAAAAGAGGAAGCCATCCACACCGTCCACGCCTGGCTCGCCTATGGCGCAGGCGTGCTGCTGCTATTCCACGCCGCCGCCGCGCTCTTTCACCACCATTTGCTCAAAGACGATACGTTGCGCAGAATGCTGCCGGGAACGCGGGGCAAGGAAACGATATGACATCGGCGCACTTACCTCCCCCTTGTGGGGAGGTCGAAAAACGCGAAGCGGTTTTCGGGCGGGGGGCCGAGGTACGTGTTGCACCACAGTCCCCCACCCGAAAAATCTTTCGCTGCGCTTCAGATTTTTCGACCTCCCCACAAGGGGGAGGTAAGTGGTCGCGCACTCCGATGGCAATTGTGTTTCCAATGCTCTGCTTCCTTTCCCCCGCGCATGCCGCGCAGTGGACTGTGGACAAAGCGAAAAGCCATCTCGGTTTCTCCGTTCAATGGCAGGACCATCCGCTGCTCGGCGAATTCAAGAACTGGGACGCGAAGATCGATTTCGATCCCGCCGACGTCGAGCATGCACACGCGCTCGTCAAGGTCGATCTGGCGAGCGTCACCGTCGGCTCCGACGAAATGGATCAGGGCATCAAAGGCCCGCAAGGCTTCGATGCCGGCAATTTCTCCACCGCCAGCTTCGAAACCACCTGGTTTCGCGCAACCGGCAAGAACAAATACGAAGCGCGCGGCAACCTTACCCTGCGCGGCGTCACGCGCGGCATCACCTTGCCCTTCAGCCTGAACATCAACGGCAACATTGCACAAATGAAAGGTACGGCTGCCGTCACCCGCACGGATTTTCAGGTCGGCATGGGCCAATGGGCGACAGACAACCCGGTCGCGCGCATGGTAACAGTGACGATCAACCTGACAGCAACAAAAGCGAAATAACGAGGATCATAAATGGCCAGCCGCGATTCCGAACTGCGCTACGGCACCGTGTCCATAGGCTTTCACTGGCTGATCGCAACGCTCGTGATACTCAATCTCATCGGCGGCCTCTATATGGGCGAACTCCCGCGTACCGATCACAACAAGATGCTCATCATCATGCTGCACAAATCGACGGGTCTCACGATCCTCGTGCTCAGCCTGGTGCGCATCGTCTGGCGTTTGATGAATCCCTGGCAGCCGCTGCCGCTCGACATGTCGCCCGCATTGAAGGCGTTGGCGCGCACGACGCATATTCTGTTCTATGTTCTCATCATCGCAATTCCCCTGTCCGGCTGGTCGATGGTTTCGTCGTCCACTCGCGGCGGCCCGATCATCTGGTACGGCCTGTTCGAATGGCCGAAGATTGGATTTCTCGCCTCGCTGCCGGATGACCAGAAGAAAGCCTTGGGCCACACCTTCGGCGAAACCCACGGATTGCTCGCCTATCTCGCGATAGCGTTGATCGTGTTGCATGTGGGAGCGGCGCTCTATCACCACTATATCCGGCGTGACCACATATTCCGCCGCATGCTGCCGGGCTGACGCACACACACCATCTCATCCTTGTCATCGCCCGCTTTATGCGGGCGACCCATTTTTCACGCGGAAACGCGGAGTACGCGGAGATACGAAAGTCTCCGCGTGCGCCCTTTATTCAGGAAAATGAGGTCTCTACTTCGCAATTCCATACCATTGCGCTAAGACACGGCCATGCAAGCGAACGTCCGCAAGGCGAACGATGAAGCTATTACTGCCGCCGCAAAGATCCTGCGGCGCGGCGGCCTCGTCGCGTTCCCGACGGAAACGGTTTATGGCCTCGGCGCCAACGCGGCAGATGACGCCGCCGTCGCCCGCATCTTTGCCGCCAAGGGCCGCCCGAAATTCAATCCGCTGATCGTGCACGTGCGCGATTACGAACACGGCGCCGAACACGGAGTTTTCCCTGCACTCGCGCGCGATCTTGCCGCCGCCTTCTGGCCCGGTCCGCTGACCTTGGTGGTGCCGCGAAAAGAACGCTGCGAACTATCGCTTTTGGTCAGCGCCGGTCTCGACACGGTGGCGATGCGCGCGCCATCGCATCCCGCCGCGCAACATCTGCTGATCGAATCCCAACTCGCCATCGCCGCACCCAGCGCAAACCCGTCCGGCCGTCTCAGCGCCACCACGGCGAAAGACGTGGCCGATGCGCTCGGCAACGAAGTCGATCTCATCCTCGATGCCGGCCCCTGCTCCGTCGGTATCGAATCCACAGTGGTCGGCTTCAACGGCGAAACCGCTGTGCTGCTGCGCCCCGGCGCGATCGCGCGCAGCGAACTCGAACCCATCGCCGGCGCGTTGCAATCGCCGAAGCAGGGCCACATCTCATCTCCCGGCCAACTCGAAAGCCATTACGCGCCCAACGCGAAGATGCGGCTCTATGCCCGCCAACCGAAAAAAGGCGAAGCCTTCCTCGCCTTCGGTCCCGATGCGCCATCCGCCGAGCATTCGCTGAACCTGAGCCCCCGCGGCGACACGCGCGAAGCCGCCGCCAATCTTTTCGCGATGTTGAGAAAACTCGACACGATCAACGCCGAAACCATCGCCGTCATGCCCATCCCCGACGAAGGTCTGGGCGAAGCCATCAACGACCGCCTACGCCGCGCCGCAGCGCCGCGCTGAAGAAAATCGGTTCCGAGCTATCGAACGCCCCAAAACCGCCCTTACATTGGAGCCATGGAAAACGCGCTCACATCGCCGGGAGGAAATGGACCGGGGGATACCCCCACCCCACCCCCTATTTCAAAAAACGCGAAAACAACCTCCGGGCGTTTTCTGAGCATTTCCAGTTGGTTACGGAATCGAGGGGCTTCGTGACCCTGCCCGCAACCGTCGCTGACCGCCTCAAATCCGCTCTCGGCCCCAAGGGTTTCAGCGAAGACCCCGCCGAAATCGCGCCGCATCTCGAAGAATGGCGCGGCAAATATCACGGCCAAACCTCGCTGCTGCTGAAGCCCGCGACGACGGCCGAAGTCTCGGCGGCCCTCGCCATCTGCAACGAAACCGGCACGCCCATCGTCCCCCAGGGCGGCAATACCGGTCTCGTCGGCGGACAGATTCCCTTCCATGGCGAAGTGCTGTTGAGCCTTTCCCGCATGAACCGCATCCGCCAAGTCGATGCAGAAGGCATGAACCTCATCGCGGAAGCGGGAACCGTTCTCGATACCGTTCACAAGGCGGCAGACGACGTTAAACGCCTCTTCCCCTTGAGCCTCGCCTCCGAAGGCTCTTGCACCATCGGCGGAAATCTCTCCACCAACGCAGGCGGTGTGGATGTGCTGCGTTACGGTACGGCGCGCGAACTGGTTCTGGGATTGGAGGTCGTCCTCGCTGATGGCCGTGTGCTCGACATGCTGCGCACATTGCGCAAGGACAACACGGGCTACGATCTTAAACAGCTTTTCATCGGCGCAGAAGGCACACTCGGCATCATCACCGCCGCCGCACTGAAACTGTTCGCCAAGCCCGCCGAACGCGTCACCGCCTTTGCGGCGGTTCCGGGCCCCGCAGCAGCTGTGACCTTGCTCTCGCGCCTGCAGGAACAAACCGGCGGCTTGATCTCAGCCTTCGAAATCATGCCCCGCATCGGCCTTGATTTCGTCCTCGCTCACATCCCGCAAACAACCGATCCGCTCAACGCTCCATCGCCATGGTACGTGTTGATCGAAGCCACCAGCGGCGCACATTTCGGATTGCGCGATGCCTTCGAGCGCGCGCTGGCGTCCGACGCGAACCTTGTCACCGACGCCGTAATTGCGGAAAGCGAATCCCAACGCGCCCAACTCTGGCGCCTGCGTGAAAGCATGTCCGAAGCGCAGAAACCCGAAGGCGGTTCGATCAAGCACGACGTCTCGGTGCCCATCGCCCGCATTCCCGAATTTCTCGATGTGGCATCAAGCGCGGTTCAAAAGCTGATTCCCGGCGCGCGGCCTGTCCCCTTCGGCCACATCGGAGACGGCAACATCCATTTCAACATCTCCGTTCCGAAAGGTGCGGACAACGCGGCCTTCCTCGCGCGATGGGAAGACATCTCCCACACCGTGCACGACGTCGTGCATCGCTTCGGCGGCTCCATCAGCGCCGAACACGGATTGGGTGTGATGAAACACAACGAAATCGCACGCTACAAAAGTACGGCCGAACTCGACGTGATGCGTGCGCTCAAACGCACGCTCGATCCGAATAACATTCTCAATCCGGGAAAACTGCTGCCCGATCAGGCAGCTTTGAGTGCGGGCGGCGGCGGCGAAGGCATCGGCACGCGATCGGTGTGACGCTTTGCGTTGGAAAGCGCGCTCAACGCCGCAGTCGCAACCGTCGCCAGATACGGCAAGGTCTGAACGCTCAGCATGGTCATCCAAAGCATCGCCGCCGGATCTTCAAGTCCGCTGTTAACGAACACCATCGCGAGCAATGCGAGCAGACCAAGTGCCAGCAACGTCGCTTCCTGCCAAACCAGCTTCAATGCTTCGCGGATCGAAGCCTGATCTTCGCATTTCGGCGTCCGCAGGAACGGCTTCTTCGACGTGAACAATCCCGCGAGCACAGCCTTGCCGACAGTATGCGTGAGCGAAAGCCCCGCAACCGACGCAATGAACGCGCCCCAAACACCGGAGCGAACCTTCTGCGGATAGAGCAGCAAGGTCTTCAGCGTCTTGGCGAGGAACAACGCGAGTGCGGAGGCCGAAAGTGCAGACATCGGCACATCGAAGTAACGCGGCGCCACCGTCATCAGCACGGTCCAGAACAGCGCCGCGAACGTGACAATCATTCCAAGCCCGTCCGAAACCCACGGCAGCCAGCCGGAGAGAAACTGATAACGCTGCGCCCAAGAGAGCTTCTTGCCACCCAGGAATATCGGCCCGGCGTGACGCTTCATGATCTGCATCGCGCCGTACACCCAGCGATAACGCTGGGACATGAACGCCGCGAGCGTATCGGGAATGAGCCCTTTGCCCATGCTCTCGCTAATATAAGCCGCGCTGTAACCCGCCTCGAACAGCTTGAGCCCAAGCTCGGTGTCTTCGGTAATCGACCACGTGCTCCAGCCGTGCACTTCTTCCAGCGCATCCTTGCGCACAATCGTCATGGTGCCGTGCTGGATAATGGCGTCGTGCTCGTTGCGCTCGACCATGCCGATCTGGAAGAAGCCGCGATATTCCTCGAACGCCATCGACTTGAAGATGCTTTCGTCGCCATCGCGATAGTCTTGCGGCCCCTGGACGAGTGCCACCTTGGGCGAGGCGAAGTAAGGCAATACCCGGCGCAGCCACGACGGATCGACTTGATAATCGCTATCGATCACGGCCACGTATTGCGCGGTCGGATCGGTTTTCTCGAGCGCGATGTTCAGCGCACCGGCCTTGAAGCCCTTCACATTGTCGAAATGGAAGAAGCGGAACTTGTCGCCAAGAAGCCTGCAATGCGCCTCGACCGGCTTCCAGACTGCCGGATCCGGCGTGTTGTTGTCCAGCAGAATGACTTCGTAATTCTCGTAATCGATCCGCGCCAACGCATTCAGCGTGTCGATCACCATGTCTGCCGGTTCGTTGTAGCAAGGCACATGGATAGAAACCCGCGGCGGCGTCACCGGAATGGCGGCCAGCACGCGCCGTCGCTCCACCCGCCACAAGCTCGACGCAAGCTCCACGCCTTCCGTCAGGATCACGGTCGAAGCCAGCAACACCAACGGCGTCATCGCCGCGATCATCGCGATGTCGGCGGGCTCGATATATTCCAGGGTCGATGCGTCTATCAGCATCAAAAGCCCGGTGGTCACGACTGCCACCAGGCCGCCCATCACGATATAACCGGGCTGACGCACACGCGGCATCCGTCCAAGGATCAGCAGACCGAGGATCAGCGTGATCGCCGCCGCCAGCGCCGCATAAGTGCGCCATTCGGGGAATGTACGCAGCATGCCCATGAAGGGGAATTTCGGCGTGCCATCAGCGTCGAACAGACCCCAATAGGCACCCACCGCGCCTTCGTTACCGCCCTTCCAAGGCTGGTCATAGGCTTCGATCAGGTAGTAGTCCCAGCCCTTTTCCATCGCCAACTTGACGAAGGCACGAATGAAATAGGCCTCGTTGGCGAGCGAGGCTTCCGCCTGCTTCTTGGTGCGACCTTCGGAAGGCCAGCCGGCTTCGCCGATGGTGATCGGCTTGTCCGGGAATTCGTCGGCCACGTGCTGATAGGCGCGGCCAAGGAACGGCAGCGAGTCACGCGCCGAGATTCCTTCCCAATAAGGCAGCAAGTGGATGAAGATGATGTCGACGTTCTCACCCAGTTCCGGGTTCAACAGCCATGTGGACCACGGTTCCGCCGTCGTCACCTTGATGCGATAGGGCAATGCAGCGCGGATACGCTTCAAATAGCCGTTCATCTGATCGACGGTGACGTCGCCACGCAGGATCGCCTCGTTGCCGACGATGATGCGATCTACCGTGCGCCGGTTGGCAAGCGCCACTTTGATGCCGGTCTCGATCTCTTTTTCATTCATCTCCAGATCGGAGCTGATCCAGAGGCCCACCGAGACTGTCAGCCCATGACGGCGTGCAATTTCGGGAACGCGGTCCAGCCCGTTGGAAACAGTGTAGGTGCGGATGCGACCGGTAAGCTGCGAGAGCTGAGCCATGTCCCGATCGATATGCTCGGGACTGACCCACTCATGGTCCTTCTCATTGAAGAGATGGCTCGGGCTATAGGAAAGCCCGCGCACCTGCCCATCCCAATCCGGCGCAATTACCGCGTAGTCGCGGCTTGCCCAGTACATTGCGCTCGCCGCCACCACGAACAAAAGCGCGATGGCGATGCGGAGACGTCCGCCGGACAGAAAGGATGGCCAATGACGCGCCATGGCTATTCGTCTTGAGCTCCGCTACCGCCGGGGCTCTGATCCTTGTCATCCTTCTGCTCCGCCGGAGCAGGTGTCACAGTGAGGACTTCGAGATCGAAAACGAGCGTTTGATTGGGCGGGATGTCGCCCGAACCGCGTTCGCCATAAGCAAGGTTGGATGGCACCACGAGCTGCCAACGATCGCCCTCGCGCATCAACTCCAGAGCCTCGGTCCAGCCGGGGATCAATTGGTTGACCGTGAATTGCGCCGGGAAGCCGGGTTCGGTGGCGTCGAAGACCTTTCCATTGATGAGCTGGCCTTTGTAGTAGCAGCTCACAGTGTCTCGCGGGCCGGGCCGTTTGCCGTAGCCGCTCTTGATGATTTTGTACTGGAGTCCGCTCGGCCTGGTGACCACGCCGGGCTGCCGAGCGTTCTTGGCCAAGAAGGCCTGATTGGCCGAGATGCTGAGATCAGGGTCCTGAGCCAGAGCCGGGCCGCCCAAAGCAACGAAAAGTCCCAGCCCCGCCAAAAGGGCGGCCAAGCGGATCATGCATCCAACTCCTTGAAAACCCGGCCGTTGGACCCGGCCAGGGCAACCCCACGAGCAGCCGCCGGGACGCACTCCCGCCGGTCAAATCATTTAGCCCCAACGCCCATATCACATCTCAATTCCGTGGCGAATTGTGGGCGAAGTCGCGGCGGTTCATTGCCCCCCGAAAAATGGCCTTTTAGGCTGCCGTTCAGCGCAAACAGGAGGAACAAATGTACAGACCCTTCGACCTGACAGGTAAGGTCGCCTTGGTTACCGGTGGCAACGGCGGAATCGGCCTGGGAATGGCCGAGGCCTTGGCTCAAGCCGGGGCGGATCTCGTGATTTGGGGAACCAACGAGGAGAAAAATACCGCCGCCGGGAAGGTGCTCGCCCGCTACGGCAAACGAGTGGCCTCCCGGAAGGTAAATGTAGCCAACGAGGCCGAAGTCGTAGAGGGCATGGAGGCTGCCATCTCCCTCATGGGCCGAATCGACTGTGTGATCGCCAATGCCGGCATAGGCGGCGCATCCCCCCTGCCCGAGCTGACAACCGAGATTTTCCACAAAGTCCACGCCGTCAACGAAGACGGCGTGTTCTGGACTTTTCGCGAAGCCAGCAAACACATGATCGCCCGCGCGAAAGACGGCGATGCTGGAGGTTCGCTCGTCGCCATCGCAAGCACGGCCGGACTGGAAGGCGCAGCCCGCAATGCTGCTTATGGTGCTTCCAAGGGCGCGGTTTTGTCGATGGTTCGGGCAATCGCCGTCGAATTGGCGCGTTATGGCATCCGCGCGAATTCCATTGCTCCGGGATGGATCGCCACCGATATGACTCAGCGCGCGCAGGACGATGACAAATTCAACGACCGCGTGATTGGCCGCGTGCCCATGCGGAGATGGGGAGAGCCTGAAGATTTCGGTGGGATCGCAGTCTATCTGGCTTCGGACGCTTCGAAATTCCACACGGGCGATACGTTTGTGATCGATGGCGGCTACATCGTCTTCTGACCAAACAAAAAAGGGACACGCGTTTCCGCGCATCCCATTAGATGGCTGCATTCTAGATTGAAAGAAACAGACTGGCAAGACAGGAAATTCGGTAATAGATGGGGACCCCTTCCCACCTGAACAAAAGGGGTTTCCATGATTTCCTGCGGACTTGATTTCGGCACTTCAAACTCGGCAATAGGACTCGCGCGCGGAGGAAGCGTCGCCCTTGCCCCGGTCGAAGGTGACTCCACGCTGATTCCGAGTGCCATCTTCTTCGACTACGAACATCGCGGGCGAGTCCGGTTCGGGGCGTCAGCAATCGACACCTATATCGGCCAGACTGAAGGCCGCTTGATGCGGGCATTGAAGACCATCCTCGGCTCGCCCTTGATAGACGAAAAAACCGTCCTCGCCGGCAAGGCCGTACCTCTAACCGAGGTCATCGAAATCTTCGTGCGGCACCTGAAGGAGAAAGCTGAACACTTTGCTGGCGAAAAGATTTCGACCGTCGTGCATGGTCGTCCGGTACGCTTCGTGGACGGTGACGATCAGGCTGACGCGAAAGCTCAAGCTACGCTGGAACGGATTGCCAAGAACGTTGGCTATCGTGACGTTTCGTTTGTCTATGAACCGATCGCCGCTGCATTTCACTATGAAGAAACTATAACGCGTGAAGAACTCGTTCTCGTGGCCGACATTGGGGGCGGCACATCCGATTTTTCCGTCGTTCGCCTCGGACCGGACCGCAGCATTTTGCCCGACCGCACACGGGATATTCTCGCCAATGCCGGTACGCGAATTGGAGGCACCGATTTCGATACCCGGCTTAGTCTGGCGGCAGTGATGCCATTGCTTGGTCTCGGCACATTGCTTGTTGAGAAAAACCTGCCGATGCCGGCATCCATCTACTTCGATCTGGCAACATGGGCCACCATCAATTTTACTTATAGCTTCAAGGTCGAGAACGAGGTGCGAGAACTCCTTGCCAAATCCAAAGAGCCCAAGAAAACATCGCGACTATTAAAGACGATTCAGCAGAGACTGGGACACCGCATCGCGTTTGCTGTGGAAGATATAAAAATGGCGCTTTCTCAAAGCGAACGCGCCAAACTGGCATTGGAATTCATCGAAGCGGGGCTAGAAAGCGAAATCGCCCGCCAAGACTTCGAACGCGCAATTGCCGAGAAAACGAAGCGGCTTCGGGAAACCACGCAAGGCTGCATCGCCGACGCGGGCGTCTCCGCCACCGATATTCAGACAATATTTTTCACTGGAGGTTCCAGCCGCGTGCCAGCTGTCCGTCAGGCTATCGCTAATGTGGTCCCCGGGGCGATTGCGGCGGAAGGATCGGACTTTCTTTCTGTCGTCCGCGGACTTACGCAGGAGGCTGCACGCCGTTACGGGTCCTAGCTTGCGGCTTGAAGCGCTTTTTGAACCTCTGCCTTGCAAGTGTCGGGATCGTTCTTATCGATCGCTGCTTTGGCTGCATTCATATGTGGAAGTGCTGCAGCCTTTTTGTCAGCATCGATGACGGTCTGCAACTTGAGTTCTGCATTCGTAATCTGATCGTCACAGCTCATATTGGCCGGCGCTGGTGGCGTCTCTTCTGGCCCGGTGGTGAATGAGGGTTGGGCCGAGGCGGACACATTCCCAAAAGCAACGATCGTTATTATAAGTGCAAATATGGGTTTCATGGCCGAACTCTTAAGACTTTCCACAACCAAGACGTAAGAGATTATGATAGAGATGCATCGTTAAACTATAAACTGGAATTTTAGGCCCCCTCATGCCTGTAATAGACAACAAAGCCTTAGACCGGTTCGAACTGGCGGAAGATGGCCACCTCGCGCTGGCCACGTATCGCAGGCACACACATTCGGTCTCAATCCCCCACGTCGAGGCGGACCCTGCCTTGCGCGGCAAGGGAACATCGGGGCGATTGATGCAAGGCATTGTGGAAATGGCGCGGAAGGAAGGTTTTTCGATCACACCCTCCTGCCCGTTCGCCAAACACTGGTTCGAAACTCATCCGGAAGCGGCGGACGTTCTCGGCTGAGCCTAAAATGAATACGGCCGCTTCTGAAACAGAGCGTTTCCGTTGCCTTGTGTCACGCGATAGATTTCCAGACACTTTGGATCAGAGAGGTCATCGCAAGATAAGTTGACCAGCATCGAATAGGTCTGATCGCCTGAGGCGGCGGCACATTCAACGCGACCGCTCGTGTCTTTCTTGCCCTCCTCTGTTCCTGAAAGCTCCGAATTGAACGGCACAACTCCATAGTCGCGCACGCGCGCAAGTGCCGTTCCGCAGGTGCCGCTAGGCGAAGGCGCAGCGCTCGCAGATTGGGTGTCGTTGCCTGAAGTGACCTTGGATGCCATCCCTCCCCTTTGCAGGGCGAAGTATCCACCGACGATGGCGATCAACACTACGAAGGCGACGACTGCCAACCAGAACGGTTTTGCACCGAATAACTTCTTGTCGCTGTCTTCACTCATGGCATTCTCCTTCAAGAGTTCGGCTACTGCATCAGACGAGCTTTGCGCGATCCCCAGCGATAACGACGTCCGTAGCGCCGGTTCTCTCCACTGGTGACGGATACGATTTCGCTCAACGGGTTGTCGCGTATGTCTGCTTCGGGGCGAGAAACGAACAGTTCAGCGTGGTATAGACCTTCCGTTTCCTTACCCTGCGGATCAAGCCCTCTGGCCGATACCGCATTCAACGTCGCCTCCAATTCGGTCTCTGAATGGAAGCGCCTCTGAACGAAGGTCACACCACCAAGCTTTTCCGTTACAAGCCCATGCTGAGCCAGTTCTTGCTCGATGGAATCATACGGAAACATCCGGAGCACAAAACTCGCCACCCATGGCGAGCGGCCAGTCTTCTGCATCGAGAATATCCTGCGGAACGTCTTTTCCGTTACATAACCGACGCAACCAGTGGACACGATGATATCCAGATCGCTCAACGCCGAGCGTTGCTCGGTGGGAACCCCATCAGTTTCTAGATTGGCCGCAACACCATCTTCGATCAGTCCGACAGACTTCGCGTAATCGATGGCGGCCGCCGATATATCGAGGCCGACGAAACTTGCATTCACCTGTTCCGGCCATGAGCCGAAATAATTTGTATCGAGCTTCAAAAGCCGATCGGTCGGCAATCCATGCATGGAAGCGTGATTATAACGATGGGCCATGCGCTGCATATCGAGCGGGAAGCGCACCAGAGCAGCGTTTATGCCGTAGGAACAACCTATATCCAGAACCTTAACGCGACGACCGCTCATACGTGCACGGCGAGCGATAAGCGTGCGCAAAATGCCCTTGGCCAGGTCGGGGATCACATAGTCCAATCCCCCTAGTACCCTCAAATATTCTCGCGGATCCGGCATCTCGTAGATGCGATCGAAGTTTGCTTTTCCCCGATTGAGATCCTCAAAACGGCGATCATCCGTCTGTGCAGTTGTGGCAGCAGTCACCATCCCTCTCTCTCCGCTCGCGCGCGGCAAAATTCTCCAGAAAAATAGATGGTTGGTCCTAACCCCATGGGAATGACATTGCAACTTTTTTTGACCGCGATCGCAGTCAAATAGGGATAAAGGCCGATATTCTCGTTATCACGGCGTTATTTGGCAGAAACACTTTGCCACAATCGATTTGCAGCTTGCTCCGGCGTGAGCTGATTTTTGGCGCGACTCACACTCAGATTTGCTTGTTGCATCTGCCGAGTGGAAATTCGCCCGATGAGCGGTTCCAGCGCATGGCGGAACCTTTGATCTCGGGAGCGCTGCGGCGATACGAGCAATATTGCGTCATAAGGTGGAAGTGATTGCTTCGGATCGCCGAGGATCACGAGGTCGTATTGCGCAATCTGGCCATCGCTCGTGTAACCGACAATGACGTCCACAGCTCCATCGGCAACGGCCTTGTACATGAAAGTCGACTGCATTTCGCGGCGATCGTGGAAAGTGAGCCCATACGCCTTGCGTACGGCGCTCCATTCGGGACGAGCGAAGAATTCGTAGTCTCCGGCAATCGAGAGCTTCGCAGCGTAAGGGGCGAGATCGGCTATGGTATGAATGTTAAGCCGCGCGGCTTGGTCGCGACGCATCACCAAGGCATAGGCATTGTCGAAGCCGAGAGGTCCTGCCAACGTGATGCCGCGCGTGCGGTGCAACCAGTCACCAACTTCCGAAAGCACTTTCGAGTGCGAGGGGACATCGGTACGATGCATGAAATTCGCCCAGATCGTTCCTGAATAGTCCACATAGGCATCGATCTCGCCTGCCGCCAATGCATCGAAAATCACTGTCGACCCAAGGCCTACCCGATGGGTGGCGTGCATCCCCTCATCTTCCAGTCGTTTGTCGATAAGTGCAGCCAGAATGTATTGTTCTACGAAAGCCTTGCCGCCAATCACATATTGCGTGGCGCTTGATGTTCGCCCTGCAAAGAGGCTCGCAAGCAGCACTGCCGCGAGACCAATGGCTCCGAAAAGCTTCAGGCCAATGCTACGTCTTTCGAAACCCCGCTCGATCAACGCCAGCAATTGATCCACCACCAGCGCCAGGATGACAGCCGCGACGCAACCGAAAACGACAAATATCCAGTTCTGAGTCTGGAGGCCGGTGAAGATGTAATTGCCCAGACTTGTCTGACCGATAGGTGTCGAAAGCGTCGCGGTGCCTATGACCCAAACGGCAGATGTTCGGATGCCTGCCATGATGACCGGCATGGCGAGCGGAAGCTCAATCTTCAACAACCGCTGCCGCGGCGTCATACCGACGCCGCGCGCGGCTTCTTTCACTGCTTCGTCGACGCCCAGAATGCCCGTGACGGTGTTCCTGAGGATCGGAAGAATGCTGTAAAGCGCCAATGCAAGAAGCGACGGCAGGAAGCCAAGCGCACTGAACGTTATCCCGAACAACCTGTCCGTCACCGCCGAAAGGGCGAGCAACAGAGGATAAAACAACGCCAGCAGGGCCAGACCGGGAATGGTCTGGATCAACCCAGCCACGGTGAGAAACAGCCAACGAAGGCGTGGCGACCACACTCCGATGATCGCAAGCGACAGTCCGATGACCAGCCCTATGGCAAGTGCCGTTACACTTAGCAGCACATGCTGTCCGAGATAGTCCGGTAAAACCGCCAAGGCGCTCTGGATTTGTGCGTCCATCAACGTCGCGCCTCGGCTAGCCGCTCGACCTCGCTCGCCTGCCGGCGCGGTACATCGATCAACTCGCGTACGTATTCGTTCTTGGGATCGTTGAGGAGATCGCGCGGGGTCCCCACCTCCACAATCTCCCCTTCCCTCATCACCGCAATCCGGTCGGCGAGAAGCACGGCTTCCAGCATGTCATGAGTTATCATCACCGTGGTCAGAGCGAGGGATTGGTGAACGGCACGATATTCTCGCGCCAGCGAGTCCCGGGTTATTGGATCCAAGGCACCGAACGGCTCGTCCATCAGCACAATATTCGGGCGAGCGGCGAGCGCACGCGCCACCCCTACACGCTGGCGCTGTCCGCCCGAGAGGGTAGACGGCATCCGGCCGCGGGCCTCCCGTGGCAACTGCACGAGGTCCAACAATTCGTCGATGCGTTTCTCGATGTCGCTCTTTTGCCAACCCACGAGGCGCGGGGTTACTGCGATATTCTCTGCCACCGTCAGATGGGGAAAGAGGCCAATGCCCTGGAAGACATATCCAATGCGGCGGCGGAGCTGGAACGGATTCAGCGTCTGAACATCTTGCCCCTGGACTTCGATCGAACCTGCGCTTGGATCGACCAGGCGATTGATTGTTTTCAGAAGCGTCGTCTTGCCGGAACCGGACGTTCCGACAACGGCAAGAAATTCTCCCGCCGGGATTTCGAGCGAGACCTCGCGCACGGCGAACGTCCGCCCGCCGTCATACGTCTTGTCTACATTCCGGAAGGCTATTGCGACGGAATCTGCAGCCATCTCCCCGCATTGTTGACTCGGTTCAATGGTGGTTACGCGCTCCGGCTTCGCGCATCAAGGAAAACCGGCTGGGCGATGCCGCTTAGGCCATAGCTTTTCCTCCCTGTTTTCAGCGGCTTAACGTCCTTGAGAAATTCTTGATACCGGCTTGAGGACTTATCCGCACCTCGCTCGCCAACTCCTCAACCGGAGTGAGCAAACGGAGGCGAGCATGAAGGGCAAGATACTGGGTTTCGATGTAACGGCCGCGAACGGCGTGATCACCGGCGAGGACGGCAAGCGATACAAGTTCGGTTCTGCGGAATGGAAGGCGCCGCGGCAACCGAAGCCGGGGGAGGACGTGGACTATGAAATCTCTCCGGATGGGACGGCGTCCGAGATTTATCCGCTGAAGGCGTCGGCCGGGCTGGACCTGGGCGATATGGGCGCCCGGATGAAGGATGCGCTCGGCGGGGGCAATGTCGATCTGGGAGACGTTGGGGCGAAGGCGAAGCAGATGTTCGCCTCCGGCTCCAGTTCTCCGGCCGGAGAGCGGGCGATGACGCTGCTGACCACGCGGCTGCCGGTGTCGGTTTCGATCCTGATTCTCGTTGTTTCGCTGTTCTTCACGTTCCTTAGCTGGTCGAGCACGCAGATGCCGTTCCTGCCGAGCGTCAGCAGCGGCGGGCATTCGGTCATCGGGATCGGCGACTTTGCAGGTGAGGCAGGCACGGTGGTCAGCACCATCGACAAACAGGCGAAGTCCGAGATCGAGTCCACGCAGCAGACGATCAACAGCTACCGGACCTCGCCGTTCTTCGCCAATTCCGACACGAGCCACATGCAGGCGCAGATCGGGAAGAACCAGGACCTGCGCGGAGAAGCCACGATAGCCGAGCTTCTGGTCGATCTTCTCTACGTTCTTTATCTCATCCCGATCGGGGCTGCGTTTGTACTGCTGCGCGAATGGCAGGGACGGCCGATGGCGCTGGCAAGCCTCGCGGTCGGTGGGCTTTGTGTGTTCGGTTTCCTGCTCGCTTATGCAACCAAGATCGCCGTAACCGGACTGATCGTGGACTCGATGGGTGGGTTCATCAACGAGATGGCAGAGGCTACAGTCGCGAAGTTCGGTGCGCGCACGGCGTTTGGCACCTGGGCCATTCTGATCCTGGGCGTGGTCTTGATCCTCAACACATTTGGAATCGTTCGCCTGTCGGGCCAGCAACGGCAGTTGCAACGGGCGTAGGCGGTCGATAGCGCGGCGTTGACAACCCCAGCCAGCGCCGCGCTTCTTTCTTCACCGCGTTATCTGCCAGGCGATTGTTTCACCGTCGAAGCTGGTTTGCAGTTTCATATCGCGATCATGCGCAGCGAGCGCTCCTTCCCACAGTGCGTTCCATGAGCGGAAGGCGGAGGCACGATCCGGAAGATCGATGCCCTGCATCAACTTCCATCCATTTTGGGCGATGGAAGAATTCTTGATCTCCACTGTTTCGCCTTGAGCGGCCGCCAGGGCTGCGAGGTATGTCGCGAAGTCATCGGCGCCGATCAAGCGGGACGTTTCTTCATAGAATTGCAGGCCGATCAGTCTGGCGGTGCGGGAGACGAGTGCGGTGGCTTCGTCCACACCGAATAGGTCCTGCATCGTGGGGAGCAGGGAACGCACATATTCCATGGCGTAGGAGCGTTCGACTTTGAGGAGGCGCTCCTCCGGCCAATTGGCGCTGTCGAGCTTGGGCATATTCGCAGGGTCGTAACGCGGGGGCGTTTCGTCGGTGAAGCGGACGCGTTCTTCGGGCGCGATCTCCCGGCCGTAGTCGAAGTAATAACCTTCGAGGCCCGCATCACCTTCGACGGTTTGTCCGGTGCAGACGAAGCCCAGGCGCGGGTTGCCCAGCGAGACGCCGTTGTGACCGTGCCAGCCGTGGAGCATTGCTTCGTTCACTTCGCGCGGGACGGCGCAGATGGCTGTGCCTTGCCAGATCCAGCGTGGGGGCGGGTAGCGGACCCAGGCTTTGCGATCGGACTCGGCGAAATATTCCGTCTTCACGCCGCCGAGAGCGTTGGAGAAATAGTGATACTGCGCGCAGGCCACCGCATCGGGCAGTTTGTCGAGGCCAAGCTTTTTCAAACCCGGCAGGAATTTTTCGAGGTGCTGGCGGCGGAAATGGGCGAAGACGAAGCGCCGGGCATCTTCCGCGCCCTTGCGGGATACAAGCGTGAGGACCAGGCCGGTCATCAGGGCGTTGTAGAGCTTGGCGACGGCTTTGTAGCCGTTAACCGGGTTATTCATCTTGTCCCTTCCCTGCCGCCTGGCGCGGTTTGGTGTTACACTACTGTGGCTGGTCGCAGGGAGACTAGACATGCACGGGGATGTTTCGCGCAGGCGGGCTTTGGCCTTGGGCGCTTCGTCGTTTGCGCTTGCGCCATCTCTTGCGCACGCCATGACGGGAACGCTCATCAACACGCCGCCGCCGGAACTGGTGGACGGTTTCACCGACATGACGGATCGGCTGCTGCTCGACACCACCATCGACGGCAAAGGGCCGTTCCGGTTTGTGGTGGATACGGGCGCCGATGTGTCGGTGATCGCATCGGACGTGGCGCTGAATCTCGGACTGCTGCCGCGCAACGATATTGTGGTGCAGGGGATCGTGCGTGCCCTGCCCGCGCCGACCGTGCACCTGCCGAACCTCTCGTTCGGCACGATCGTGATGGAGAATGTGGCCGCGCCGGTTCTGCCGCGCAAATGGCTGGGGGCGGACGGTTATCTCGGGCTCGACGTTCTGGACGGGCGGTTGGTGACGTTCGATTTCCAGAACGCAAAGCTGACCGTACAACATGCCGACATGCCGACGGAATGGACGCATTTCAACGACATTGTCGTTCGGGTGAACGGATCGAACGGCCGTTTGAAAGCGGTTGATTGCGCGGTGAACGGTGTCGAGGCCGTCGCATTCATCGATTCCGGGGCGCAGCTTTCGATCTGCAACACGCGGCTTTATTCGGATCTGCAGAAGGCGGGCACCTTTGCCATGGACGGCGCGACCATTCCGCTGATGGGTGCGACGGGGGGCACGACGCTGGGACGATTGGTGCAGGTCGAGAAAATCCAGCTGGGCAATCTGCTGCTCTCCAAGACGCGGCTGGCGATTTCCGATCTCAACGTGTTCGACGTCTGGGGATTGGCGAACAAGCCCGCGCTGTTCATCGGCATGGATTTCCTGCAGCAAACCTCGATGTTCTCGATCGACTACCGGCACAAGGAATTGCGCTTCAAGCTGACCGATCTCATCTCGCAGAAATCCGCGCCGGATCGTTTCGCGAAAGCCTGAACCCGATTGGTCAAAAGGCGGATACACGCCTTCCCCTACCCGTTTCGGATTCGAAAAAGACCGTCCGCCTTTTGACCCCAGACTACAGCAGGCGAAGAAGCCGGCCGCCGTTACGCGTTGCTGCCTTCCGCACTTTTGCCTGACCTTGGGCTACGCGAACAGGATTGCCAGGCCCTGCCCCCACGGATGCACGCAAGCTTGCACCCTCATCCCTGTATTTTCCCGCGCTCTCCTTGGCCGCCTCCGGGGTTGGCCGGTTTTCCTGCGAATTTGACCTCTTTATTCCTTGGAGGGAGAATATAGAGTGATTTAGTACAGGCTTCAAGGCCTATATCAGATTTTTTTCTTTATTTTATTACAAAGGCTTGGCGGCCAAGACAGGTCTCACGCGGAGGCGCGGAGAGCGCGGCAAGCAAGAAAAAAGGCGGCGGATTGCTCCGCCGCCCGTCAGGAGAGTCCGCTTAGACTTTCGCTTATCCGCCCAGACCGATGCTGAGAGAGCCGAAGGGGCCGCTGAATCCGCGTGTGTCTTTCTCGGAGGTCGAAAGACCGCCGTCGATTGCGCCGAAGAAGAAGTCTGCCCGATACCCCAGACTGATCTTGCCGTTCGGCAAACGCCAGGAAAGTCCGGCGAAGCCGCCCAGATTGGGAACGACCACTGTGCGGTCGCGCGAGGGAGCGCTGGTTAGATGCGACAGAACCGAGTTGGCGCCACTGCCGTAGTAACGCGCATCCTGCGTGTGCAAGGCGATGTGAGCCTTTTGCCGGCCGAACAGCACACTCGCATTGACGCCCCAATCGAACGAGAAGCCATCGTTCAGCGAACCGGCAAGCGGGGTTGCGCCATCCCAGGAAACAGCAGGACCGAAGCCGGTGTAGCTGCGCGCCATGAGCGCATCGGCTTTGTGAACGATCTTGCCGGTGCTGTATTTGGCGGGCGCTGTGGAAAACGCCGTCATCGACGCTTCCGCCCGTTCGGTCAATTGCGCCATGCGCACGCCGAAATGAATCGTGGACTTGCCATCATGGAACGCGCCCAACCCCACATCCCTGCCGACATTGAAATCGAGAATGGTATGCGCAGACCGGGACTGTTCTTTCGCGTTGAGGAATGCGTAGGTGGTGAGGGCGTATTTCCCGTATCCCCTATCTTCCGTTTTGTATGTCTGGTCGTGGAAATGCTTGGGACCGCGTTGAGCGCGGCCATACCGCAGCGATGCGCCGAACATCCAGTCCGATCCATGAGGCTGGATCTGAAGCGCCGCGTCGTAGTCATAGCCAATCGCCGGCGGTTTGCCGAACGGTTCCGGCGACGGATTGGAAATCGGATCGGTCAGGTTTGGCGGAACCCACTGCGTGGCTTCCCGACTGATCTGATCGAACGCGCCGCCCAATTCGATCCACACCGTGGGATGGTCGGAGTCTCCCGCCTTCGCACCGGACGCGGCGACCAGCAGGCCCAGTGCGGACGCAGTGCCGAGGAGTTGCAGACGAATGCCGGTGCGCGTGGAGCTGAGTTCGCTCATTGTTGTGTTCCCCCCGTGAAGATGTTGGTGATGTCGCTCACCTCCCCCTTGTGGGGAGGTCGAAAAACGCAAGCGGAGCGCCGCGTTTTTCGGGTGGGGGGCCGATCATCGTGACGGGCACCGCCCCCCGCCCGAAAAATGCATTCCGCATTTTCCGACCTCCCCACAAGGGGGAGGTAAGAGTTGATTTCCGTTGTCTTCCTCATCGTGCTCACCAGTTCTTCGTTACGCGGATACCGATCAGGCGGGGATCGGTGACGAACACGTTGGTTGTCAGCGCCGTATCGTCGGAATTCAGGAAGGCGCCGGTGATTGCGGTCGTGTTGAAGATGTTCTTGGCATAGGCCATTGCCTGCCAGCCGTCCTGATTTGTCAGGATGAAGGTCAGGTTGACATTGGTATAACCGCGCAGGCGGTCATACGGATTGTCGTTGAAAACGCGCGCCCAGGAATAATCCTGCCAGTAATAATCCGCGCGGATCGTTCCCACCCAGTCCGGCGTGATGGGCAATGAATACTGAGCGCCAAAAGATACGGTGAGCGGCGGCGCATTGGGCAATTGATTGCCGGACAGATCCTTGTCGAAACCTTCGCCATTGTTGGGCGCGGTCGCGGGATCGAAACCGCTTGGCGGAAAGCCGCTGAGCAGGCCGGTGTTCGTTTCCTGAACAATCGGATCGAGATGTTGAGCGTAGGCCGCCTGACAAGCGTTTCCCCAGAAAACGGACGACAGGTATTGGCCGCCGTTCCAATAAGGACCGAACGGTTCGGGGCTGATGTTCGCAGCTTCAACCAACTCGGCCACGACGTATTGCGGCAGGATGCAGTTCGAAGTCGCGAAAATCTGGGGCTTTACGACGAGCCAGTCGGTGTGGCCCGCCGTGCGGTCCATCAGGTCGATGGCTTTGGAGCCATCCGCAAGTCTGGAGTCTTCCCAGCCGCCGGAAAAATTGAACCGCAAGCCGGGGACCGGCTCGTAGGTGCCTTCGATTTCCGCGCCTTTGACCGTGGCGTCGAAATTCAGGTTGACGGACGTGCGGTCGACGATCTGGGAAATCTGGTAGCCCTTGTAATCGTAGTAGAACAGATCGCCATTGAGCGTGAACGCACCGTCGAGAAGCGTGTTCTTGGTGCCCAGTTCGAAGGCGTTGATGAATTCGGGCGCGAAGGCGATTGGATGCGTCGATGATTTGGGCGCCGTCACGTCCTGCGCTTCGATGAACACGTTTGGCGGCGGCGGATTGGCGCCGCCCGCCTTGTAACCGCGCGAATAAGAGCCATAGACCAGCGTTTGATCGGTGAAATCGAGTTTGGGTGTCCAGTTGACGACGGCACGGCCGGTGAATTCCTGCCATTCCTGATTGACGACGCCGGAAACGGGATAACCCCAGCCGTTGTTGAGGACTTCGCTGGGGATGTCCACGAAATGCTTCTGATCGTCGGTCCAGCGCAGGCCACCCGTAAGCTTCAGATCGTTGGTGAGTTGATAATAAGCTTCGCCGAATCCCGCATAGGAGGTCAGCGTGTACGGGTTGATGCTGCGGAAATAGTTGTGGCCCTGCCCGTCGAAGCCCGGCGTCAGCGGCGTGGGGTCAGTGTAAGGACAATTGAACACGCCGAAGGTCGCGCCGATCGGCGAGAGCACCTGCGATTGCGGACCGCCCTGGCAGGTTGCGTTCGCTGTGTATCCGAGACCGTTATACCGCGCCACCATCGTGATGAGGTTGAGGAAGACATAATAGTCTTCCAGCGTTTCGTAATGCAGATAGTTTCCGCCGGCGCTGAAATTAAACGGGCCGCTGAAGTTCGATGTGAGGCGCACTTCCTGACTGATCTGCCAGGAATGTTCCTGGCTCAGATCCTCGCCGACGAGGCGGTCCGAGCAACCCAGTTGCGGATCGCACATCAGTCCGCCGGGGGTATATTGATACCCGAGCGAGCCATCGCTCCAGCCATCGACGTTCGGCTGATCGGCCGAAGTGAAGAACAATCCGGGATTGGAATTGAAGCGATTAAAATCTTCGGTCGAAGACAGGAAGTCGTGATTGTAGCCTGTCTGCCAGGTTAGCTTCAACGTGGGCGCCAAATCGTAATCGGCGGTGAATTCCACGATGTCGTTCTTCGCCTTGTAGGCCGGTTTCAACGCGGAATCGATCACACGCAGGTTCATGGATTGCGTGGTGCCGACGTAAGGGTTCTGTCCCTGAATGAGACCGATCGCCTGCGCGGCATAAACGATGGGAAGGGCCGCGCCGTTGGGCACCTGATAGGACTGCGGAGAATAGAGCGAAGACGGCAGGCAGCCCTGGCTCAATGCGCCCCGCGCGCCGCCGCCCAGCGGGAGATCGGTGACGTAATCGCCTTGATCGATATGGTGCGTGACGCCATCGAAACCGGTTACGTCGAATGATTGATTGAAGGGACCAATCTGATTGGGACCGGGATCGGTGTTGCAGAGTTGTTTGGTCGAGCGTTCGCGGTCGTCGTCTTCCGAGAAATGCTCCCACACCAGATAGGCCTGAAGCTTTTCGATGGGCTTCATGCCGAGCGTGACGCGGCCCGACCACAGATCGCGGCCGTCGACACGATCTCCGGTTTCCTCGTTGTAGGTATAGCCCTGACGTTTCGTCCACTCGCCGGCGATGCGCAAGGCCAGCTGATCGTCGGTGATCGGCAGATTGACCATCGCTTCGAAACGCCGCGACTTGTAGCTGCCGATGTCGCCGGAGATCATGGCCTCGAACTGATCGGACGGTTTGGCCGAGACGAGGTTCACGACGCCGGCCGTTGCGTTGCGGCCATAGAGCGTGCCTTGCGGACCGCGCAACACTTCCACCTGGGCTACGTCGAAGAATTCCTGTTCGAAGAAATGATTGCGGATGAACGGCGTATCGTTGAACGCGATGGCGACGGCGGGATCGGTGGTGACCGAAACGGCTTGCGTGCCGATGCCGCGAATCTGGATGCTGTAGCCGGTGAAATTCGTTTTGGTGAAGGTGAGGTTCGGCACCTGTTTGACGAGATCGGGACCGCCGGCGGTTTGCGTGGCGGTGAGTTGCTCCTGGCTCATCGCGGTGATGGCGATGGGGACACTCTGCACGTCCGCGCCGCCGAGTTTGGACGAGGTGACCGTGACCGTTTCCACCGACGCGCGCGAGGGCATGGCCTGGGCGATCTGCATGGAGGGAATGTCGACGGCGGAGCGACGGTCGGGGACGACCGTGATCGTGCCATCCGGATGACGCAGGGTGACGAAGCCCGTGCCGGACAGGATGCGCGAAAGCGCCTCGCCCGAGGAGAAATTGCCGGTGGCGCCGTTGCTATGAATGCCGTGGATCGCAGTGTCGGACACGGTGAGCGAAAGGCCGGTCTGCGTCATGTAACGGTTGAGCGCGGTTTCCAGATCGCCGCCGGGGATACTGAAATCCTGCGCGAAGGCAGCGCCGCAGATGAGCGCGGCGGATGCGCCACCCAAGAAGATGGTTTTGAACTGGCGATTCATATTCCCCCCTGACGTGTTCAACGTGAGATCACGATATTCTGCCCGCGCGTTTCGACCTTGAGGCCGAAGACATCGCGCGCCGTGTTGACGAAGGCCGAAACGCTGGTGGCCGGGATCGCGCCGTTCATGGTGAGGCGCGCGACCGAGGCATCGGCGATGACGATCTTCTCGCGGTTGTAGCGGTTCAATTCGCGCGCCACATCCGACAGCGGCGTGTGCAGGAAGGTGAGCATGCCGCGGCGCCAGGAGAGTTCATCCGACAGCACACGTTCGGTCTTGCGCGTGACGGTGAGCGACGGCCCGCGCTTGACCAGCACATCGCCCGGCGTGAGCAGCGCGAGCTTGGCGCCGGTTTCGGATTCGAGCTGCGCGCGGCCTTCCACCAGCTTGATTTCGAGATGGCTCTCGTCGCGGTGCACGGAGAACTGCGTGCCGAGATCGACGATGCGCTGCTTGCCCACCTGCACGATCAGCGGACGTTGTGCATCGTGCACGATGTCGAAATAGGCCTCGCCTTTTTCCAGCGCGACAAAACGGTGGCCTGCGCTGAGCTCGGTGCGCAGAACGGTGTTGGTGTTGAGTTCGATGCGCGAGCCATCCGGCAGGCGAATGGTTTCGCTGCCGCCGACCTGGGTGGCATAGGCCTGCCATTTGGGATGCGGGGCGAGCAGCGTCGTGGCGGCGTAACCGGCAACGCCCAACACCACGGCGGCGGCCGCGATGCGGAAGAATATCGGGCGCGAACGCGTGGCGCGCGGCGCGGGCGGTGGTTCGCGGCGCGGCGTGCTGCCGCGCAGCGCGCTCAGACGATCGGCACGCGACCAGGCGGCATCGACGCGCAGATAGGCGATCATGTGGGCGGAGGATTGTTTCAGCCAGCCATCGAGCGCGGCTTCGTCTTCGGCGCTCCAATCCTCGCGGTCCTTGCGGTCGCGCCATTCGGCGGCGAGCGATTTGATATCGTGGGCGGATGGTTCGCTCATGGCTTGCCCCAGAGATGTTCGGTGAGCGCGTACATGCCATCGGTCAGGTGGCGGTTGACGGTTTGCTCGGTGATGCCCATGCGCTCGGCGATTTCGCGGCGCGACAGACCCTCGATCTTGCGCAGGATCACGGCTTGCCGCGCGCGCGGCGGAAGCTGATCCAGCGCTTCCTGCAGGCGCACCAGTTCCTCGCGCGCCATCACATTGCGTTCGGGGCCGGGCTCTTCGTCGAAGACGTTCAACAGATCGACATCGGCCACCGACTGGATGGCGACCACATGCTCGCGGCGGGAGCGATTGATGAGCAGATTGCGCGCCACCGTGAACACGAAGGGCCGCGCGGGATGCGGCAGCTCCTTCTGGGCAGCTTCATAGACGCGCATGTAAACGTCCTGCAGCAAGTCTTCGACATCCTTCTGGTTGCGCCATCGCCGGCTGAGGAAGCGGATCAACCCCGCCTCCAGCGGCAGCACCTCGCGGACAAACCAGGCGTTCACATCGGCCGCGTTCATGCTCGAGCCGGATCCATGGGGATCGGCGTTCTCACGATTGCTTTCCGGTATGTCTGCCATCCCCCGGTCAGCCCCTCGCCCGACTGCGCGCCCTGAGTTTAGGTCCACGCCGCCTAGAACAAACGGGCGGGGCTAACGAGCCAGTGGAGGAGGAAGGTTTTTTGAGGGGTGCGGGAAATTTAGTTGCGCCGGGTGTGAAGAAAAAGGCGGCGAGGTTGCCCTCGCCGCCTGACAAGCCTGGGCTAAGGCCTACTATCCACCTAAACCAATACTGACAGTGGCAAAGGGTCCATAGAAACCACGTGTCGCGGTTCCACGCGTATTGATCCCAACGTCGATCGCGTTGAAGAAGAAGTCGGCCTTGTATCCCACACTGACTTTCGCATTTGGCATTCGCCAGGAAATTCCCGCGAAGCCGCCGAGGTTGGGAACTATGACGGTTTTACTGCGCTGGAGCGATTGTGTAGAGCCCGCGCCGGGTGTGCAACCGCCTATAAACGTGGCGCAATAGCTGCTGTGCATGTGCAGGTTTGTGCGCGTCTTTTGCTTCCCGAATAACAGAGCAGCATTTATTCCCCAGTCGACCGAGAACCCATCAGACCTGCTGCCAGCGATAGGCATCTGCGATTCCCACGATATAGACGGGCCGATTCCGTTGAAACTGTGTTTAGCAGCAAAATCAGCATCAACCTTTGTTTCGGTGGCGTAAGGAACCAAAGGAAACGTTGCAATTGCATTTGTGGCGCCTGACAAGTGACCACTTGCGTCGTCGTTCAACTTAGCCCAACGGATACCCACATTCAGAGTTGATTTCCCTCCAAATATGCCAATCCCTACGTCCTTGCCGGCTTGAAAATCTAATATCAAGTGATTGCTAGTGCTACGCTGCTGCGTATTGGCGAAATTCCAATTGGTATAAACGTATTTGGGAGGAGATTCATCGAGACCGATCTTAGTGTTGTACGTCTGATCATGATTGGTCTTACGCCCGCGCAGCGAGCGTCCGTAAACGAGGGCGATGGAAAAACTCCAGTCGGAATCATGTGGTTCAGCGATAACTTTCAGGTCTAGATCGTATCCTACTTTCGGCAATATTCCGAATGGCGGCGTTGGGTTTGCCTGTGGCGAGGGCGTATTGGGCGCTAACCACACATCGCTATCCGAAGCTAGTTGATCGAATGCGCCCCCGATTTCGATCCAAAAACTCGGGCGCCCGTCATTGTCGTCTCGTGCATGCGCGATCTCTCCGCAAACCACGAACGCCATCGATGAAACAGTTGCCAAGAGTCTGTAGCGAAGTTGTTTGCTGCTTACACGTGGCTGCATCAAATCTGTCATGACATCCCCCTCACCAGTTCTTCGTGACGCGGACCCCGAACAAGCGGGGATCGGTGACGAAGACATTTGTTGTCAATGCCGTATCGTCGCTATTCAGGAACGCGCCGGTAATATCGGTGACATTGAACACGTTTTTGACATAGCCCATGACCTGCCAGCCATTCTGACTTGTTAGGATCAGAGCGAGATTGATGTTGGTATAGCCGCGCAAACGATCATATGGATTGTCGTTGAACACCCGAGTCCAAGAATAATCCTGCCAATAGTAATCGACGTGTAGTGTAGAGGCCCATTCAAAAGTTATTGGCAAGGTGTAGTCACTAGCCAGCGAAATCGTGAAAGGCGGTGCATTTGGCAGGCGGTTCCCGTTTAGATTTTTATAGAAACCTTCGCCGTTGTTCGTCTGCTGTATGACGGCGGGATCAGCGGGATCGAAGCCGATAGGCGGCGTGTCTCCTAATACCGTGGACGGATCGACATGTGAATTCCATGCTGACTCGCAAGCTCCGTATTGGAGAGTGCTGATGCGGCTGCCACCGGCAATAACGTTGCCGTTCGCAGCGTTCGCAATTCCAGCGCCCACAAGATCTGCGACCACATAGTCCGGTAAGATGCAATTTGACGTGGCGAGAAAATTTGGCTTCACCACCATCCAGCCGGGTTGGCCCGCCGTGCGATCCATGAGGTCTACCGCCCTTGACCCGCTTGAGAGGCGCGCGTCCTCGTAACCGCCGGAGAAGCTGAATTTCAGACCTGGAACCGGTTGATAGTTCGCTTCAATCTCAGCGCCCTTTACATGCGCATTGAAATTCAGATTTACAGCGGTGCGGTCAACGATTTGCGATATTTGATAACCCTTGTAGTCGTAGTAAAATACATCACCGTTAATGGTAATCGCGCCATCAAGTAGCGTATTTTTTGTGCCAACCTCATATGCATTGATAAATTCCGGCGCGAAAGTCAGCGGATGCGTGGCGCCTTGGCCGAGGTTGCCAGCAAAGTAATTCGGTTGTGGTGGATTGGCGCCTCCGGCTTTGTAGCCGCGCGAAAACGAACCATATACCAGCGTTTGATCCGTAAATGCCAGTTTCGGCGTCCAATCTACGACAGCGCGCCCCGTCCATTCGTTCCATGATTGATCGAGACTGGCATAAACCGGATAGCCCCATCCGATGGTTATTGTCTGACTAGGGATTTCGAGAAAATGCTTGTGGTCACTCGTCCAACGCACGCCAGCGGTGAATTTCAGATCGGGCGTTGCCTGATAGTAAGCTTCGCCGAAACCGGCATAAGAACTCAGCACATAGGGATTTTCGCTGCGGAAATAATTATGCCCCTGCCCGTCAAAACCTGGGACTAACGGAGAAGGATCAGTATAGGGACAATCGCCGAGAGGATAGCTGCCGGATTTTCTCGATGGAATTATCATTTCCATCGGGACGCCATAGCACAGCCCGTTCGCGGTGGCTTCAGGTACTGCAGCAGAAATGTCGTCCTGAAAGCGCGATTCGAGCGTCAACAAATTGAGGAAGACATAATAGTCTTCCAACGTTTCATAATGAAGGTAATTTCCGCCGATACTGAAATTAAACGGCCCCTGAAAGCTGGAAGCCAGCCGGAATTCTTGACTGATCTGCCAGGCATGTTCCTGCGACAGGTCCGCGCCAACAAATCGATCAGAACAGCCGAGCTGCGGATCGCACATAATTCCGCCGGGCGTGAATAGAACGCCCGTCTCGCCGTCGCCGGGGAGCCCTACATTGGGTTGCGACGCCGAGGAGAAAAAGACGCCGGGGTTCGATGCGAAGCGGTTGAAATCCTCTATTGAACCTAGAAAATCGTGATTGTAACCAGTTTGCGATGTGAAGGTCAGAACAGGCGTTATTTCATAATCGAGATTAAACTCGACGGTATCGTTCTTGGCCTGATAGACAGGTTTGATCGCCGTTTCGATCACGCGCAGATCTCGGGACTGCGTGGCACTTGCGTAAGGATCCGTGCCCAGCATGAGCGGGCCACCGTGGAAACCAAAACTGCCGAATTGTACGCCAAAGACAATTGGAAGGGAGTCGCCATTGGGTGTCTCGAACGATTCCGGGGAATAGAGCGATGCCGGCGAACAGCCCTGACTCAGAACGGCGCGTGCACCGCGATCCGTCGCGATATATTCGCCCGGGACGAAAGTTACTCGGCCATCAGGGGTGCCAATTGAGAAGCCCACTTTGATGGGTCCGACTTCATCCGGACCGGGATCGTAGTGGCAAAGCTGCTTGGCAGTGCGCATGCGGTCGTCGTCTTCCTGGAAATGTTCCCAGACTAGATAGGCGTGTAAGTTTTCAGCGGGCTTCATGCCGAGTGTTATGCGACCGGACCAAAGATCGCGCCCATCGACCTGCTGACCGGTCAAATCATTGTGGGTGTAGCCGTCGCGCTTTGTCCATTCGCCGGCGACGCGGAGATCGAGCCGATCGTCAACCAGTGGCAGGTTGACCATGCCCTCGAACCGGCGATTTTTGTAGTTACCTACATCTCCACTTGCCATCGCTTCGAACTGATCGGATGGCTTGGCGGTGACGAGGTTGACAACGCCGGCAGTGGCATTGCGCCCATAGAGCGTGCCTTGCGGCCCTCTCAGGACTTCTGCTTGGCTGAGGTCGAAGAATTCCTGTTCGAAGAAATGGTTGCGGATGAACGGGATGTCGTTCATTGCCACAGCGACTGCAGGATCGGTTGTGACCGAAATCGCCTGCGTACCGATGCCGCGAATTTGAATGTTATAGCCGGTGAAGTTTGTTTTGGAGAACGTCAAATTGGGAACCTGCTTAACCAAGTCCGGACCGCCAGCGGTTTGCGTAGTGGTCAATTGCTCTTGTGATAGAGCCGTGATTGCGATGGGAATGCTCTGCACATCCGCGCCGCCGAGTTTCGACGATGTGACGGTCACAGTTTCCACCGCGGCGCGCGGGGGTGCCGCTTGCGCCAGTTGCATCGGCGCGATGTAGGGCGCGCTTTCCGACGAACGATCCGGCACAATCGCAAGCGCGCCCGACTGCGTGTGACGCACCGTGAATCCCGTGCCCGACAGCAGATGTGTCAGTGCCTGGTCCTGCGAGAGCGATCCGTTGGCGCCTGCCGAACGGATGCCTTTGATGGCGTCGTTCGAGACCAGCAGCGTTGCGCCGGTTTGGACGGCGTAGGCGTTCAGCGCGGCGTCGAGGCTGCCGGCGGGGATGTTGAAGGTTTCGGCGGTGGCGGCGGTGCTTACAAATGCGGCGAAGACTGCGCTTGCCATCAGGGCTTTTCTGTATTTCGTCATCTGCAGGTAATCCCCCCTTCTCTACTGGCCGTCCAAGGCCCGTTGTGTTTGCGCTTCAGCGCGAGATGATGATGTCGTCGCCGCGATGCGTGATGCGGACGCCGAAGACCTGTTCGGTGGCTTGGGTGAAGGCGTCGATGCCGTTGGTCGGGAACGAGCCGTTGATGGTGAGGTGCGCGGTGGCGGCGTCTGCGATCACCAGCCGTTTGCGGTTGTAGCGGTTCAATTCGGCCACCGCGTCGGCAAGTGTGGTGTGGTAGAAGATGATCTGGCCGCGGCGCCAGCCGAGCTGATCGGCGAGTTCGCGCATCGGTTTTTTGGCGACCGAAATCGAATCCGCGGTCGCGATGGCGACTTCGCCGGGATTGAGCACGACCGGCCTTGTGGCGTTGAGGTTATCGACTTCGGCGCGGCCTTCCATGAGCGCCACGCGCAAGCCGCCCTCTTCCGTTCTCACGGAGAATTTGGTGCCGAGGTCGGTGATGCGGTGGTTGCCGGAGATGACGACGAAGGGATGGGCGGCATCGTGCTGGATGTTGAAATAGGCCTCGCCTTTTTCGAGCGTGACGCGGCGTTCCTTCGCGTTGTCATAAAGACGGATGGCGGTGCTGGCGTTCAGCTCGATCACCGAACCGTCGCGCAGGGTGAGCACTTCGCGGCCGCCCAATGTGGTGGCGAAGGTCTGGTAGGTGGGTTGGGTGACATAATATGCGCCGATCGCGCCGACGATGGCGAAGAGGCCCAATGCGGCTGCGAATTTGAAGGTGTTGCGCGGGGCGCTTGCTGTCGTCGGGCGAATGGATTGGCGCAGATCGGCGGGGCGCAACGCGGCCATGCGTTCGGTGCGGTTCCAGGCGGCTTCGAGGCGCCAATAGGCGATGCGATGTTCGAGGGCTTCGTTCATCCAGCCGTCGAATTGGGATTGGGTTTCGGCGGACCATTCGCCCATGTCGCGGCGTTCGATCCAGGCTGACGCTTGGTGTTCGATGGTCGCGTGGTCGGTCATTGCGGCCTCCGCGCGGCGGTGGGCTCGCCGTAAAGCGCGTTGGCGAGCGCGCGCACGCCGACATTGATGTGTTCGGAGACGGTGTGTTCGGAGATGCCCATGCGCTCGGCGATTTCGCGGCGCGACAGACCTTCGATGCGCCGCAGGATCAACGCCTCGCGGCAACGCGGCGGAAGTTTTTCCAATGCAGCACGCAGGAGCAGAAGTTCTTCACGCGCCATCAAGGTGCGGTCGGGGCCGGGGGTGTCGCCTGCGACGTTGATGGCTTCGAGATCGGCCACGGATTCGATGGGGATCACCTGGCCGCGGCGCACCTGATCGATCATCAGATTGCGCGCGATGGTGAAGACCAGCGGCTTGACCGGATGCGGGATTTCCTTTTCGGCCTGCTGGCAGATGCGCAGATAAACCTCCTGCCGGAGATCGGCGACATCGGCCTCGCTGCGTCCACTACGGCGAAGAAACTGCATCAAGGCGGCCTCCAGAGGCAGCACTTCGCGGACGAACCAAGCCTTCACCGGGCACAAATCTCCATCCGCCCCGGGCAGGCCGGGTGCGATTTCGTGTTCGGTTTTGATCTTGTCGGCCATCCCCCTGCAGCTTCCGCCTTTCGAGGGTTAGAGCGAAGTCCTCACTCTATAGAACGCAGCCGGGGGCGAGCTTTGGGGGTGGGAAGTTTCGCATCGCTCATAAAATTGCGCCGGACTTCGCGAGAAGCCCGGCGCGGTATCGACTGTCGGTTGCGACGTTAGCGCGGCGCCATGCGGATGCCGCCGTCGAGGCGCAGGCACTGTCCGTTGAAATAAGTGTTGCGCACCAGTTCGAGGACGAGGCTGCCGAACTCTTCCGGCTTGCCGAGGCGTTTGGGGAACGGCACCGACGCGGCAAGGCTGTCGAGCACGTTCTGCGGTGCGCCGAGCATGAGCGGCGTGGCGAAGATGCCGGGCATGATGGAGTTCACGCGAATGCCGAGATCCATCAGGTCGCGCGTCATCGGCAGGACGAGGCCGTTCACGCCGGCTTTCGCGGAGCCATAGATCACCTGGCCGATCTGTGCGTCCTGTGCGGCAACCGATGCGGTGAGCGTGATGACGCCGCGTTCGCCATCTTCCAGCGCTGACAGGCTCGCCATGCCGAGGGCCGAGAGCGAGGCCATTCTGTAGCTCGCGACGAGGATGCCGTTGACGCCGTATGCGTAGTCTTCCGTCGAGGTACGTTTGAAGGTTCTGCTTTCCTTGTCGAATGCGAGCGTCTTGCCGCGGCGGGCGGTCATGGCGCAGTGAACGAGGATGCGCTCCTGACCGTGCGCGGCCCTCGCCTTTTCAAAACCTGCGACGGCGCTTTCTTCGCTCATGATGTCCACTTTGCAGAAGATGCCGCCGATTTCCTTGGCGACCTTTTCGCCGGCGTCTGCATTGATGTCGAAGATGGCGACTTTGGCGCCGGCGGCGGCAAGCGCGGTGGCGCTGGCCTTGCCGAGGCCGGATGCGCCGCCCGTGACGATGGCGGCAGTTGTGCTGTCGATTTTCACGGACGTCTCCCGATTGCTTGTGGAGCAAATTCTGCTGGCCAAGGCAGGATTTGCAATGGCCGACCGACATCCGCGGGCGAATTATTGTTCTTCCGGGGTCGGCCCGTCAGCGTCGGGCGATCAGGCAGCGGAAAACAGCGCCTATGTGATAGCTTCCGTCGGGCCTGCAAAAGGACGCCAGCACTTTTTTATGGGCATCGTCCACCGCATCCTGCCCGGAATGATTGCGTGCGCGTTCCGCGACGCCGGATGAACCCAGCCCGGCGAGCGCCGCGTCCAAATTGGGATATACGAACGGGCAATCCACATCGAGGATTTCCAGCGGCGTCAAACCGGCTTGCGAGGCCAAGGCACGCAGCGTCGTTTCATCCGACAATGCGAAAGGTCCCGGCGCACCCGGCGGCGGAGGCGGCAAGAGCGGGCCGAGTGCCTTCACCAGCGATGCGGCGGGCATGTTTTCGGGCGGACCCCAGGTCACGATGACGATGTATGCATCGGGTTTGGAAACGCGGCGTGCTTCGGCGAGTGCACGCACAGGGTTGCCCGCGTATTGAAATGCGTTGAAGCCGGTCACCAGATCGAATTGCGCATCGGGATAGGGAAGATCTTCGAGGTCGCCCACCCGAAAATCGCCATCGGGGACGCGCGTGCGCGCGATGACTATCATCGGTTCGGCGGCATCGATGCCATAGACCGATGCGCCCTTCTCTGCCGCGACCTGCGCCGCGGCCCCGGAACCGCAGCCAACATCAAGCGCGGCGGAACCCGGTTCAACGAAACGCTCCATTATTGCGACATAGGCAGGCCGGACATGAGCTTCCTGCTGATTGGCCCAATCGCGTGCGCGAGCGCCCCAGAGGCGCGCGTTGGTTTCGCCGGTTTTGGGTTTGTCGTTCATTGCGTTTCTCCCGAGCAGAACAAAACGCAACGCTGCTCAAATCCTGTCACGCGATTTTATTTGGCCAGACAGACCAGCCAAACGTCAACGACCAGCTATCGAAGAAATCGCGGTACCGTTACATATGTCCTGCATTTAACGCGCAAGACATCTCGCGGCGTCAGGCTCGATTCAATTGCCTGTACGCAAAGGCGAACAGGACAACGAGAACGGCTTCGATAATCATCGGCTGGGCCAATTGCGCTTCGAAGCCGCGGGACGCGATGTCGAACAAGCGCCCGACCAACGCAACCGCGACCAACAACGCGACGACGCCGGCATATCGCGCTTCGTTGCGGATGGCAGCGCCCAAGGCGAGCAACCCGGAGGCGGCGAAGAAGCCTGCGAGATCGGCCCGGATGGTTGCGGGGCCGAGGACGTTGGCGACGCTCAGGCCAAGCTGGGCGGCCATGTTTTCCGGGTGAAGCCAGATGGCGCATGCCATGGCAAGACCAAGCAACCCTATAACTCCCACGATCACGCGAACGATCAACTGCATTTCACTCCCCAATATGTTGGATGGCTATTGGAGGTAGCTGACTATGAGTCGCGTGGTCTCGTCGATAAGGGTTTCGATCCTGTAGCCGGAAATCGTTTCAGCGTGATGTTTGAAAAGCGCGAAGGTTTCGCGATCCATGGCGCGCCACCTGTGCCCAAGCCGCAAAGCCTGCTATAATCCGGACAAAGGGGCACTGCATGGGCATTCTATTGGCGTTCGCGCCGTTCGTCGTGTTTGCGATTGTCGACCGGTTTGTCGGATCGACCGAAGGGCTGGTGGCGGGAACGGTCGTTTCGATCGGACTGCTGTTGCGCGATGTGGTGAGCAAAAAGAGCGTCAAGGTGCTTGAAGTGGGCACCGCAATCCTGTTTGGCGGGCTGGCGCTTTATGCGGTGCTGAACAAGCCCGCCTGGTCCGTGATCGGCGTGCGGTTGATGGTCGATTCCGGGTTGTTGCTGATCGTGCTTCTGTCGATGGCACTGCGCCGGCCCTTCACCTTGCAATATGCGCGTGAGCAGGTGGCGCCGGAGATATGGGGCACGCCCCAATTTGTGCGCACCAATTATGTGATCACGGCGGTTTGGGCGTTGGCGTTCGCGGTTATGGTCGTAGCCGAATTGGCGCTGCTGAAGATGCCGGACCTGCCGCCGCGCATCGGCATTCTCGCCATCGTGTTCGCGCTGGTGGGGGCGGTGAAGTTCACAGGCTGGTACCCGGATCGGGTGAAAGCCAAAAGTACGGCGTGAGATTCTCGCACGGGCATCCGTAACTTACATATTGGGGGGAATTGACCTTGCCGCTTGAAATCAAACTGTCGCTGGTTGCGCTCGGACTGTTTTTCATCACCGCGTTGCTTACTGGCGTGTGGAAATACCGCCACATGCTGAACAGCCCCACACATCTGGCGCCGCAATATGTCGACGTCGCGCACAAGGCCGCCCTGCACTACAGCTTTGCGATCCTCGTGGTGATCCAATTCGAGGAAGTGAGCGGGCTCGGCACCGCGCTCAATCTTTTGGGCGCGAGTTTGATGATCGCGTTCTTCGCCATCGCGACGGCGACCTATATCCGACTGGGTGCGGCGAACGAAACGGACAATCAGTTCAAGACGCGCAATTTCAACACCACCTTCGGCACGTGGTTGCTGATCGCGGCGGAAGTCGGCGGGTTTCTATTGCTGTTCGGCGGCTTTCTTCGCAGCACGTTCGGATAGCTAGTAACTTCGAGCCAGACGCCGGCGCGAAAGGGCATAGATCAGGCCGGCCACGCCGCCTGCGACGAAGCCGAGCGGGCCCGTGATGAAAAGGCCGAGAAGCGGGCCCTGATTGGCCTCTGGCGAGAAAATCATCGGGCCGAAGAACCCACCGGCGAATCCAATTGCGCCGACAATGCCCGCCCATGTCATCGCCGTTGCGAATGTGCCGGAACCTACGCTTGCGCCATACCAGAACAGCGCGGCAAGTCCCGCAGCCGTGAGGAATGCGCAACCCGTTGCGAGCGACGGCGGGTTTTCGGGGAGGACCTGCGCGAACAGCAGCCAGTATGAGATGAAATAGACCGCCGCGAAGACGAGTAGCGAAGCCAAAACTTTTGCGACAAACAACATGCAGGCACCTCGAAACAGACTTTGTGTGTGGCGAACGGAGCGCGCACAAAGTGGAGTGTCGGTTAAAATCGTATTGCGAGCGACTTAAACAAATCTAAACCGGCACGGCTCAAGGTAAATTGCGTCGGCCTGGCGCAATTCTGCAGACTGGCGGCCGCCGCAATATGGCTGGTTCGTGCCGGCGGAATTTCCGCCGTTTGTGGCGTGGCTTGTGCCGTGCGCGTTGGGCGTTTTGCTGTTCGTTTTCGGCAAGGCCCTGAGCGGTGAAACACCGGCATGGCCTCAGCGCCTCGATCAGCTTGGCTTGTTTGGCGGCTACGGCGTGGCGACGCTGCTTTACTCGCCGATTTGGGGGCTTCCGGCCGTTCTGGCGGCACTTGCTCTCAGGCTGCTCTTGCTGAGCAACGGATGGTTCGGCTGGGCGAGCGCGCTTGTCACCGGTGCGATTGCGGGGCTGGCCGTGCCGTTTCTGCTTCGACAAGGGCTGTGGCTTGAAGGGCCGCTTTACGGCGCGGCCTTTCTATCGATTCAAAACGTCATTTACAGCGTGTGGTACCCCGCTTCGTTCAAGGCGTGATCGGGATCGACGCGGCGGCGATCAGCTTCCCTTTTCCGGCGTGTACCAGACGGGCGATGTCCAGGCCCGCTCCTGAAGCGTGGCGGGAACGTCGCCGGGAAGCGGGAGGTTGTTCTTGATCGCCAGCAAGGTTGTCCACCGCGGTGTCGGGATTTCGAGCACGCGCGCGTAATAAACGGCGGGCTTTTGCGCATTGAATTCCGGGTCGGTCCAGACGGTGGTCAGCGATGCGGCGCCGACGGAGTTGGTGTAAGCGCCCATCTTGAGATCCACGGTGTTGGCAACCGCCGGCACCTGCCCCGTTTTCGGATCGGGTTTGCGGCCATCGGACAGTGCCACGTTGAAGATCTTTTCCTTGTATCCGCCGCCATCGAGCCAGACCTTGATGATCTGAATGCGATCGAGATTGGCGCCATCCGCATCCTTGGCGGCTTGCAGGATGAAGCTCGGCGCGGCGGCGCGTGCGGGCCGCGCGGGCAAATCGCTGCCCATTGGCACACCTCCGGCATAAGCCTTCGCCACCCAATTGTTCTTGTCGAGAATGCGCCGGGTGAAATTCCATCCGGCGAACATGCGCACGCGGATGCGCGTGCCAGACGTCGCGAACGTCTCCTTGCGTTTCAGCGCGGCGAAGATGGAATTGCGGTCGTTTTCTTCCGCCCAGACGCCGGTGAGGCCGCCCGAACTGCGCTCGGTGAAATTCTCCATGGTCGGCTTGGCGCCATGCAGTTGCGCATCCACATCCTGCTGCGCGGGTATCGGGATCATGTTGAGCCGGACTTTGGCCTGCCGTCCCGTGGAGAGCATGGTTTTGGGATCGATGCCGTAAGGCCCGCCCGCCATCCCGCTTTCGTCCGATGTGCTGAGGCCGTTGTGGATGTCGCTGCCGCCGACGACGCCGTATTTATAGGGATTGACGCCGACTTTCTGCTGGATCACCAGCCCGCGCCCGAAAGCCTGGCGGATATAACTGCCGTTCGGTTCGCTTTTGATGCCGGGCCGGATGAGCAGGTGATCGAAGATTTCGAAATTGGCGAATTCGTCGTTGGGCGACAGTTCGGGGATCGTGTCCGACTGGCCTTTCGTCTGCACGATTTCCGTCAGCGGTTCGTTGGTTGCGCGGCGTTGCGCATATTGTTCGTCGATGGGACGGCCATTGGAGTCGTTCCAATCGTACATCAGGCCGCCGGAGGCATTGCCGTTGTGCGGGATGGCGATCACATCGATGCCGTTGCCGCGCACCTTTTCCAGATAGGACCATAGGTCTTCGGGCTTATCGGAATCGTTGGAGGTGAAGGGCTGCGGCGCGTGATCGGAATTGAAGATCACGTTGCGATGCAGATTGTAGCGCCCCTGCGCCATCGACGACCATTCATAGGCGACGAAGGTGGTGAACTTTCCCGGCGCGTAATTGTCGTTCGCGGCTTTTTCGACCAGCGCCCAGGCGCTTCGGATCGCGTCCTGCGGATGGATTTCGGGGGCCGCCTTGTCCGGATCGCCATAGCCCGCGACCAGATTGAAGCCCTTGCGCGGGTCCTTGATGATTTCCTGGCCGATGGAGGACTTCGAAAGCCTGCTGTTGGGATCGTCAAGCTGGTTGAAGACGCCCATCCATTCCGAATGATCGGTCACCGCCATGAAGTCGAGCGGCCAGGCGCGATGCGCCTTCACCTCACCGGTTGCTGTGATGTGTTGCTCGCGTTCGAGCTGGTCGGCAGGAACGACCACGCTTTCTCCCTTGCCGAACTTGTAGGCCTCATCCGGCAAGATGCGGGAGCCGCGCGCCCATGCGTCGAACGACAGGCCGGTGTGCACGTGCAATTCGCCGAAGAACGCGCGCCGCTGATCGGGCGGGAGGTTGCTGTGATACATCTGGCCCGGAGGCGTGGGCGTTTCCTGCGCGGCGGCCGCTCCGGCGCAAAAGGCAACAAGAAAACTGCTCAGCAAAAGTTTGCGGCCACAGAACACATTATCCTCCCTTTCACGCAGCAATGAGCAGCGGCGGCTGCCTTGCGCGACGCATTTTGTGCAGGCTAACGAGATCGGCCGGAACCGGGAAATGCATTGTCGATATGACCGCACCACTCGCGGCGCATGTGCGCCAGACAATCAGTCAAATCCGCGCTCGCGTTGCCAGCATGGCTTGCGGCAGTGAGCCGGTATATGCTGGCAACTTCGCCGGTCTCGAGGAGAAATGTCGATGAAGAAAATTTTTCTCGCAATCGCAGCAAGCGGAATGCTTGGATGTGGCGCCGCGCAGGCCGAGGACGCGGCGATGGCTCCGGTTCATCAGTTCATCGATTCACTCAACGCCGGCAACGTCGAGGACGCTGCGGCCACGCACCTGCCCCGCACGCCGATCATCGACGAGTTCGCGCCCTATCACTGGAATTCCTTCGATGCGTGGTTCAAAGCTTTTGTGGCGAACAACAAAAAATTCAACGTCACGGATGTGCGCGTTACGCTGTCTGCGCCGACCACCGGCACGACAGACGAAAAGTTCGCCTACGAGGTCATCCCCAACGTCATCGACGCCAAGATGGACGGCAAACCGATGACGGAGAAGGGCATCTTCGCTTTTGCGTTGGTGAAGAACGCGCAAGGCTGGCGCATCGCCTCATGGGCGGGGTCGAAGCAATAAGTCAGCGATCTACATCGCCGCGCAAATTCGCCAAACTGAGAGAAATCAGCAGACGCCGCTGTAACACGGCTGAAAGTATATGTTTTATTGGTCGGAGCGGCGGGATTTGAACCCACGACCCCCAGTCCCCCAGACTGGTGCGCTAACCAGGCTGCGCCACGCTCCGTAACCAGATGACAGGCGGAAAATCCGCCGAGGGGCGCGGACTATAGGCGGGCACCCTTGCCGCCGCAACGCCGGGTTTCCCGGCGCGACATCACGGGCATTTGCTCAAGAAAACCGGCTCTGGGCCTCGGTCAGTTGCTGTTTCAGCTCCAGCAATTCGGCCAGGCGGATTTCGAGGCGGGCGCGGGTTTCGGGGCCCAGGGCGGGCTCGGGTTCGGGGATGATTTCGACCACCGGGTCGGATGGGGCGATGGCAGGTGTGAGCGTCGGAGCGGCGGCGGCTATCGCGGCTTCGATGGGGGTGGGCGTGAGCGGCGATGCCGTTTTGGGTTTGGCGGCGGGACGCGGAGCGGCGGGCTCGACTGCTGCGGTTTCCGGTTTCTCTGGTGCGGTGCCCTGCACCACTTCGAAGGAGACGCCTTGTGCGGATTTCTTGCCGTTCGATTTTCCGTTGGTGCGATTGCCGAGAAGCGAGGCTTCGCCGCGGCCGATTTCGGCGACGTAGCGCACGCCCTGATCGCGCAGGATTTTCTGGACGCCCTTGATCGTCAGGCCGTCGCCATAGAGCAGCGCACGGATGCCGCGCAGCAGATCGATGTCATCGGGGCGGTAGTAACGTCTTCCGCCTGCCCGTTTCACCGGGCGGATCTGGCTGAACCGGCCTTCCCAGAATCTGAGGACGTGCTGCGGCACGTCGAGATCGTTCGCCACTTCGCTGATCGTGCGGAAGGCTTCGGCAGATTTCTCCCGCGTCTCGATCGCGGAGTGAAGCATTTAATCAGTCCTCTTCGGGCAGAGGCGTTTGTCCGTTGATCACGGCTTTCAGGACGTGGCTTGGACGGAAGACCAGCACGCGGCGCGGCGCGATGGGGACTTCGTCGCCCGTCTTGGGGTTGCGGCCCATGCGTTGCGATTTCTGGCGCACGGCGAAAGTTCCGAAAGATGACAGTTTCACCGTCTCGCCACGCGCGAGCGCGGCGCAGACTTCTTCCAGCATGTCCTCGACCATCTGCGCCGAGTCGTTGCGCGACAGGCCAACGGCCTGGAAGACGGCCTCGGTCAGATCGGCACGCGTTAATGTGTTTGTCGTCATCTCGTACGACTCCGTTCCCCGTGAGTCGAACCCTAGGAGCCTGGCTTTTTTCCGTCAATGACAAAGGGATAGCCGACTCACTTAAGACGTCGGTTCATCCTGTCATGGTTACCAGCGCCCCCACTTCCTACCAACGGAGCAGTGCCGAGCCCCAGGTGAGGCCGCCGCCCATGGCTTCCAGCAGCAGCAGGTCGCCCCGCTTGATCCGGCCGTCGCGAACGGCGGTGACCAGCGCCAAGGGGACGGAGGCCGCCGAGGTGTTGCCGTGGTTGGCGACGGTCGAGATCACCTTGTCCGCCGGGATGCCGAGCTTCCGGCCCGTGCCATCGAGGATGCGCTGGTTGGCCTGATGGGGGACGAACCAATCGACCTCCGACACCTTCACGCCCGCCGCATCTGCCGAGGCGTGGACGGCGGCGGAGATGTTGGTGACGGCGTGCTTGAAGACCTCGCGGCCCTGCATGCGCAGATAGCCGGTGGTGCCGGTGGTGGACGGGCCGCCATCGACATAGAGAAGATCGTGCAGGCGTCCGTCCGAAAACAGCTTGGTGTTGAGGATGCCCTGATCGTGGTTGTCGCCTTTGCCCTGCCCGGCCTGCAGCACGACCGCGCCCGCGCCATCGCCGAACAGCACGCAGGTGCCGCGGTCGGTCCAGTCCATCAGGCGCGACATGGTTTCGGCGCCGATGACGAGCACCGTGTTGGCCTGACCTGCCTTGATGAAATTGTCGGCGGTGGCGAGCGCATAGATGAAGCCGGAGCAGACGGCTTGCACATCGAAGCCCGCGCCGCGCGTCATGCCGATCTTGGCCTGAACCGTGGTTGCGACGGCGGGGAAGGTTTCATCCGGCGTGGTGGTGGCGACGATGACGAGATCGAGCGCATCCGCGCCGATGCCCGCATCGTTCATGGCTTCGCGTGCGGCGGCGAGCGCGAGGTCGGAGGTCTTCTCGCCTTCCGCCGCGATATGGCGCTGGCGGATACCGGTGCGTTCGACGATCCATTCGTCGGAGGTGTCGACACGTTTGGCGAGGTCGGCATTGGTGAGGATCTGCTTCGGGAGGTACGCCCCGCAGCCGATCACTCTCGATCTGATGACGGTCACTACTTTCTCATGAGACAGCGGTTGCAGCCGGTTGAGGCGTGATCCCCGCCCGGTCGGCGGCGATGCGCGGGATCACACCCGACTTCGCCATGCCGATAGCCATGTCGAGGGCGCTGGCAAATCCCAACGCATCCGTCCCGCCATGGCTTTTGACCACCACACCATTGAGTCCAAGAAAAATCCCGCCGTTCGATGCGCGCGGATCGAGCTTGCGGCGCAGGCTTTTCAGCGCGCCGCTCGCGATCAATGCACCGAGTTTGCCAAAGACCGAGCTCGTGAGCGCGGCGCGCAGAAACTCGACTATGAGCTTGGCGATGCCTTCCGCCGTTTTCAGCGCGATATTACCGGTGAAGCCGTCGGTCACGATGACGTCGACTTCGCCTTCGGAGATGTCGTCGCCTTCGACGAAGCCGGCATATTCCATGTTGAGGTTGGCATTGCGCAGGATGTGCGCCGCGCCCTTCACGGCATCGTTGCCCTTCACGTCTTCGGAGCCGACATTGAGGATACCGACGCTGGGGCGATCCACATTGAAGATCGCGCGCGCGAACGCGGCACCCATGATTGCGAAATCGACGAGCTGTTCGTCGCTGGTGCCGACATTGGCGCCGACATCGAGCACGATGCTTTGCGATTTCTTCGTGGGCCACAAAGCGGCAATCGCAGGGCGTTCGATGCCTTCGATCACGCCCAACTGGTACATCGACATCGCCATCAGCGCGCCGGTGTTGCCGGCGGAGATCGCAACTTCGGCTTCCTTCTTCGCCACGCATTCGATGGCGCGCCACATGGAGGTGTTGCGACCACGGCGCAATGCGATGGAAGGCTTTTCTTCCATGCGCACGCGCTCGGCGCTGTGGCGGATTTCGGTGATGGGCGCAAGCTTGGGGCGCTTTTCGAGCAGCGCCTTCAATTGGGCTTCATCGCCATGGAGCAGGAATTTCACGCCGGGATGGCGTTGGGCGGAACGCACCAGCGCGTCCACGACGATGCCGGGGCCGGCGTCGCCGCCCATGGCATCGATCGAGACGGTTAAAGTCTGGCTCAACGTCGCGCCTTAATCCGTTTGGCAAAGCGAAGATTCGCTTCGCCCCAACCGTATCAGGCTTTGGCTTTCGCCACTTCGCGGTCGTCGTAATGGCCGCAGGACGCGCAAACATGGTGCGGACGCTTGGGCTCGCCGCAGTTCGAGCATTCGGCATAGCCAACCGCCTTCAGGGCGTGGTGCGAACGGCGCATATTGCGCTTCGACGGCGAGGTCTTTCGCTTGGGGACCGCCATGGCGGAACAACTCCTTATAGCCGAAACGCGCCTGTGGGCCGCCTTAAGGGGGCGGGCCTGCCTAGGCGCTGGTCCGGCGGGCAAAACGAGGCGGGGACGTAACCCGAAACCCCCTCCGGTTTCAAGGCCGAAGACCCTGAGGCTTAACGGGGTTCCTTGAGCCTGGCCAGGACGGCAAAGGGGCTTTCAGGCTTCTCCTCCTGGGGGCCCTCATAGGCGACACCGGGAGCGCGGGGATAGGGGTCTATGGCTAGGGAGAATTCCTCCAGCACGGGGCCGGCCGCATCGTAGCGGGTGCTTTCGATTTCTTCCGGGGTCTCATCCTCGCCCGCGCCCGGGCTGAGTTCCACCAGTTCGGGGCGGTGGCGGGCGGTGCGGGTCAGGTGGAGTTCGCGGGCGAACGTCAGATCGATCTTCTGAGCGACGGGTTCGAGGGTTACGCCGCAGGGCTGGACGACTTCGGCTTTCAAGGTGGCGGCATAAGCGAAGCGCGATGGGGAAATACGCTTCAGCGTGACGTCGGCACGGAATGAAGGAACGGCGCTGACTTCGGCCCATTCCGCGATCAGAGCGCGTTCGGAGTCGTTGGGTGCGAGCACGACGTCCATGCCGGCTTCGGAAAGCGAAGACAGTTCGACGAATTTCTCGAACGGAACGTCTGGCGTCGTCATTGCGGGAGAGGTCCGAAATCCAGTTCGCCTTGCGCGGCATCGGAATGCGCGAGCGCTTCCCTTGCGCTGAAGACATAGCCCGCGAGCTTGGTTGCGGAGTCACTGTGTTTTTCTTCGCCGCGATAGAGATTGCGCAGCAACGCGTCCGCCATTGCGGTTTCGTCGGCGGCTTCGTCATAGGCCTTGAAGCGGCCGTAGAAGGCGTCTGCGATCTTCTTCATGCGGCGGCCCATGCCCATGTCGCTGATGCCGAGTTCGCGCAGGCCCTCGTCGAAGGCGGAGAACATCATGTTGGTGAGGCGCTGGGAAACCTCGTGCAGGGACGGTTCGCGCAGGCGGCCAAGCGCCAGCCACGCGTGCAGCACCACAAGATCGAATCGGCCGTCCAGGGTGTCGGGCACGCCGAACCTTGCGAAAAATTCAGGGGCGCGGGCGCGGCCAATGATCGCCGCATGTAGGCGGGACGCCAGTTCCCGCTCCTTATTGCTCTTTTTCAACGCCGACAGCATGGCTTGGAGTTCCGGTCCCGCTTGAATGTCCGATGGCCTGAGGCTAGCACATCACACGGGGAAGACGCCGTGAGGCAAAGGATCATACCGCATGAGAATTCGTGCCCTTCTTCTTGTCGCCGTCTTTGCCGCCGCCGGCTGTACGCCGGTCATCTCCCAGCGCGGCTATCTGCCCGACCCCACCAATGAGGCCGCCATCAAGGCGAACAAGGACACCAAGACCACGGTGCAGGCGCGCCTCGGCTATCCCTCCACGCAAGCGACCTTCGGCGGGAACGCCTGGTACTACATTTCGAGCACCGAGAAGCGCGTGGCGTTCTTCGAACCGCGCGTGACCTCGCGCAGCATTCTGGCCGTCTATTTCGACAAGGACGGCAAGGTGGATGACGTGAAGCACTACGGCCTGAGAGACGGCCATGTGGTGGATTTCGAAACCCGCGAGACCGTGACGCGCGGCCGCGAGATGACGTTCCTGCAGCAGCTGTTCAACGCAACGCCGGGCGTGCCGATCGGCGGCGACCAGCAGCAGAATCCGGGCGGCGGCGGACCGGGGCAGTGAGGCGAACGGAAAGACAAACAAAAAGGGCGCGGCTCACACCGCGCCCTTTTCTTTTCATGTCGTGACGACGATCAGATGCCGTGCGCCAAGGTGGCGAGCAGGAGCAGCGCCACGATGTTGGTGATCTTGATCATCGGGTTCACGGCGGGGCCGGCGGTGTCCTTGTAGGGATCGCCGACAGTGTCGCCGGTCACCGCCGCCTTGTGGGCGTCGGAGCCTTTGCCGCCGTAATTGCCGTCTTCGATGTATTTCTTCGCGTTGTCCCACGCGCCGCCGCCCGAGGTCATCGAGATGGCGACGAACAGGCCCGTCACGATCACGCCGAGCAGCATCGCGCCAACCGCATTGAACGCGGCCGTCTTGCCGGCGATCCAGTTGACGAGCGCGAACAGCACGATCGGCGACAGCACCGGCAGCAGCGACGGGATAACCATTTCCCTGATCGCGGCCTTGGTGAGCATGTCCACCGCACGGCCATAGTTCGGCTTTTGCGTGCCCTGCATGATGCCGGGCATTTCGCGGAACTGCTTGCGCACTTCTTCCACGACCGCACCGGCCGCACGGCCCACAGCAGTCATCGCCATGCCGCCGAACAGATACGGCAGCAAACCGCCGATGAAGAGGCCGACGACGACCCACGGATCGGCGAGGCTGAACTGCGGCAGCGCCATGTCCTTGAAGTACGGATAGATGTCGGCGTGACCGACGAAGTACTTCAGGTCTTCGGTGTAGGCCGCGAACAGCACCAATGCGCCTAGACCGGCAGAACCGATCGCGTAGCCCTTGGTCACTGCCTTGGTGGTGTTGCCCACGGCGTCGAGAGCATCCGTGGTTTTACGCACGTCGCCTTCGAGGCCGCTCATTTCGGCGATGCCGCCCGCGTTGTCGGTCACCGGACCGAACGCATCGAGCGCCACGATCATACCGGCGAGCGCCAGCATGGTGGACACCGCGATGGCAATGCCGAACAGACCGGCCAACTGATAGGTGACGACAATGCCACCGCAGATGACGAGCGCGGGAAGTGCGGTCGATTCCATCGAGACCGCGAGACCCTGGATGACATTGGTGCCGTGTCCGGTTACCGACGCCTTCGCAATCACCTTCACCGGACGGAAGTTCGTGCCGGTGTAGTATTCGGTGATCCAGATGATGAGGCCGGTCACAACGAGGCCTGCGACGCCGCAGAAGAAGAGATCGCGGCCCGTATAGGAAAGGCCGATGCTGGTCGTCAGCGTGCGGTCGAGACCCACGATCCAATCCGTCAGCGGCCACAGCACGATGAGCGAAAGAATGCCCGTCGCGATGATGCCCTTGTAGAGAGCGCCCATGATGTTCTTGGACGCGCCCAGGCGGACGAAGAACGTGCCGATGATCGAGGTGATGATGCACACGCCCGCGATAGCGAGCGGATAGAGCATCAGCGCCGTCTTTTCCGCACCCGTGAAGTAGATCGAGGCCAGAACCATCGTCGCCACCGTCGTCACCGCATAGGTTTCGAACAGGTCGGCGGCCATGCCTGCGCAATCGCCCACATTGTCGCCCACGTTGTCGGCGATGGTGGCGGGGTTGCGCGGGTCGTCTTCGGGAATGCCCGCTTCGACCTTGCCGACCATGTCGCCGCCGACGTCCGCACCCTTGGTGAAGATGCCGCCGCCGAGACGGGCAAAGATCGAGATCAGCGAAGCGCCGAAGCCGAGCGCCACAAGCGCGTTGGTGATGATGCGGCCTTGCGTTTCATCGGCCAGATCCAGATGCAGGCCGAGCGTGAGGAACGCGTAGTAACCGGCAACGGCCAGAAGGCCGAGACCGGCAACGAGCATCCCCGTCACCGCACCGGAGCGGAACGCGATGGAAAGGCCTTGCGCCAATCCCTGACGCGACGCTTCCGTGGTGCGCACGTTGGCGCGCACCGACACGTTCATGCCGATGTAACCGGCAAGACCCGAAAAGGTCGAACCGATCAGGTAGCCCACGGCCACCTGCCATCCGAAGATCGCAAAGGCGAGAATGAAGATCACCACGCCCGCGATGGCGATGGTGGTGTATTGCCGGTTCAGATAGGCGGCTGCGCCTTCCTGAATCGCGGCGGCGATTTCCTGCATACGCGCATTGCCCGCGCTCTGGGCGAGAACCGACCGAACGGTCAGGCCGCCGTAAATGAGCGCAAGAACGCCGCAAGCAAGAACGAGTTCTAGCTGCAAGTTCATATTTCCCTCGTGCAGAGTTTTTGGATGCCCGGCCGGGCCGAATGCACGGCCGATCCCCATGGCCGGCCGGAGGTGACCCACCGCTTCAAGGGCGGCGGGAACATGCCAAATGCCTAACCGGGAGGCAACAATTCGTTGGTGACGTTTTGTCGTAGCCCGACGGGCTAAGACCCTGTTTTCTCAGGTTCCGGGGCGGGCTTTGCCGCCTGCGGTTGGGCATCGGCCTGAGGGAGCTTGTCCTGGGGCACGTTGCTGGGTGGGCCGGCGCGCAGGGCCGACATCTGAACCGCCGTGATCGACAGCGAGACCACCTTGCCCGCGCCCATGACCTTGCGCGCATCGGCGAGGAAGCGGTTGGCGACGCCGGGCTTATCGACCTGGGTGATATCGGTGGCGAGCGCGACGGGCGCCGCGTTCACATCGCGCACGAAAGCATCCTGGATAAAGGGCGTTTTGGCACGAATGGCGACCGCCACGTCCGGCGACTTCGCGATGATTGTGCAGGTGATGTAGGCGTAGCCCGAAAGCCTGCCGTCTGCATCGTCCATCGGCGAGATGATGGGGGGCATCTCCACGCTGGTGCCGGGGGCGTTCTTCGCGTCCTTGTCGGGCGCTTTTTCGCCCTCCGCCGCGAAGACGGGCGTGGCCAGCAGGGCCATCAGCGCGAAGGTAGAAAGGCGGCGGATCATGGCTTCGAGGATGCCAAATCCGGCCTAAGGGAAGGTTAGCGGCGGGCGCAGCCTGCTGCGACCGCCGCGCCTCCCATAAGTCGTTCAGGCCTTGCGCCGGCGCGCCACACCCAGACCGGCCAGCCCAGCCGCAAACAGAGAAAATGTCAGCGGTTCGGGGGCCCCGGACGGAGGCGTGATGGGCGTCTGAGGTGCGAACTCCAGAGCCTGCGTGAAGCCATAGACGTCGGTTGTGCCCAAAGCGTTGGTGACGAAGCCGAACGGATTGGCAAAGGCGCCCAGATCGGGGAGCGGACCTGCCGGGAACGGCGCGGCGTAGCCGAGCGTGCCTTCTCCGTTTCCGGCTCCGCCGGGCACCGGGTTGCCCATCAGACCCTGGCCGAAAATCGAAATCGTCTGATCGAAGGGCGTCCCGTTCGCGTCGGTGAATTGCGTGAAATCACCGACGAAATTGACCGGAACGGCCGCGGGCAATCCGATTTGGTCGAGATGCCAGCTCAGATTCGACAGAGACAGCGGATCGCCGTTCGCCGTCTGGTACTGGAAAACGACCCATTCGTTTTGCGCAGCATCGCCGAGCGGGACAATCGAAATAGTGAGGTTCAGCGCGCCGCCATCCAGCGACACCGTGCCCGTCTGAAACGGAACCGACTGAGAAAACGAATCCGGCGAATTTCCGCCGGAGACCGTGAAGCTGTCGCCGATGGTGAAGACCTCAGCGGAGGCAGGTTGCGCGGCCGCGAGCGCTGCCACAACGGCAAAAGACAAAACTGCGTTTCTTGAAGTGCTCACCATCGACCCATTTCCTGCGGAGTTACATCGCCGAAGGAGCAACTTCCATGCCAGCAAACGCGATCAGCACTTCGCGATGCTCTGCCATCCGCCATGTAAGCCGCCAAAACGAATTCATGATATTTGGGATGTATCGGCGCTGACAGGTCGCGACGAAGCACTTTATCAGAAATGCAGATAGCCCTTGTGCGCGACGGCGATTTCGCGGCCGTTCGCATCCACCAGACTCACGCCTTCGCCGGGCGACACACGGCCAATCTCCGTAATGGCGGTTGTATCGCGGGCCGATTTCAACAGCTGCTCGATGTGACGGGGCGCAACCGTGAAGGCAATTTCGTAGTCGTCGCCCGCGGTGGCGGCGCGGATACGCGCGGCGCTTTCATCGCCCCACAGGGCTTGCAACGCAGCCGACAGCGGCAGGCTGGCGGCATTGACTTCGATACGCACACCCGAGGTTTCGGCGATGTGGCCGAGATCGGCGAGCAGGCCGTCGGAAACATCGAGCGCCGCATTGGCGATGCCACGCAGCGCATGGCCGAGAGCGAGGCGCGGGCGCGGTTCCCGATAACGATGAACGAGGAAATCGCGGACGGCATGGGAAACGTCTTTGTGTTCGCGCAGAAGTGCGAGGCCCGCGCCGCCGTCGCCGATTGTGCCGGAGATGAAGACGAGATCGTCCGGCATGGCACCTGAGCGCCGGATCATTTTTCCCTTGGGTACAAATCCGAACGCCGTGATCGCGATGGTGAGCGGGCCGGGTGTTGCGGTGGTGTCGCCGCCGTAGAGCGAGATGGCGAATTCGCGCTGGTCCTGTTTGAGGCCTTCGGCGAAGTGTTTGAGCCACTCCATGTCGGTGCTGGATGGCAGCGAGAGCGCGAGGAGATAACCGGCCGCTTCCGCTCCTTTGGCGGCGAGATCGGAGAGGTTTACGCGCAGGGCTTTCTTGGCGATGAGTGCGGGCGGATCGTCGGCGAGAAAATGCACGCCCTCGACGAGCGCGTCGGTGGTGATGACAAGTTCGTGGCCCGCGGGTGGGGCGATGAGGGCCGCGTCGTCGGTGAGTTTGAGCGCGCCGGGCGCTTCGGCCAATGGCGCGAAGAGTTCGGCAATGAGTTCGAATTCGGATGGGCGGTTAGGCATGGGCGCACCCGGAGCAAGCCAAACCCTCCCCTTGAGGGAGGGTCGATAAAATTCGACGCGCAGCGACGAATTTTTCGGGGAGGGGTCCAAGTTGTTCCCGCATTGACCCCTCCCCGAAAAATCCTGACGGATTTTTCGACCCTCCCTCAAGGGGAGGGTCTGAAAAATTAAAACTGGAGTTCGTCATCGGGGGGCGTTTCGCCGAATTCTGTGGCGCGCTTGCGACGGGCGATCTTGTCGAGCGATGCGTTCACGAAGGACGGTTCGTCCTTCTCGAAGAAGGCATGGGCGATGTCGACATATTGGTCGATCACCACTTTGGCCGGCACGTCGCGCCGCGCGATGAATTCGTAGACCCCGGTGCGCAGGATGGCGCGCAAAATGGAATCAACGCGACTGAGTTTCCAATCGGCAGAAAGGCTTTGGGCGATGGCCTTGTCGATTTCGTCCTGGTGATGGGGAACGCCGCGCACCAGATCGCCGAAGAATTCCGCGTCCGGTTCGCCGAGCGCACGCAGTTCGTCGCGGCCGAAACGATGCGCGAAAAATTCTTCGACCACTTCGTCGGCGTCGAGCCCGGTCAATTCCATCTGATAGATGGCCTGCACCGCCGCCAGACGGGCGGCGCGGCGCGGCTGATGAAGATCGGTCATCGGTGGACGCCGAGCTTGTTCCGGGTTTCGATCAGCGCCAAGCAGGCGCGCGCGGCATCGCCGCCTTTGTCGCCGTCGTCCGCTGCGGCGCGGACCAGCGCCTGCTGTTCGTTTTCGACGGTGAGGATGCCGTTGCCGATGCAGAGACCGTGATGCAGGCCCAGCTCCATCAGGCCGCGCGCGGATTCATTGGCGACGATTTCGAAATGATAGGTCTCGCCGCGGATCACGCAGCCGAGTGCGACGTAGCCTTCATAGCTCTTGCCCGCGCCTTCGGCGGCCTTGGCGGCGAAGGCGATGGCAGGCGGGATTTCGAGCGCGCCGGGGACTGTGATGACGTCGAATTGGGCATTCGCTTTTTCCAGCGCCTTCCTTGCGCCATCAAGCTGCATGTCCGCGATGTGCGAATAGAACCGCGCTTCGACAATAAGTACGTTGGTCATGCGCTGTCCTTTGGGCCGCGGATGGGATGGGTGCCGACGATGTTGAGGCCGTAGCCTTCCAGCGCGACTGCTTTCTTTTCCGGCGTGTCGGTGAGCAGGATCATGTTTTCGACGCCGAGGTCGAGAAGGATTTGCGCGCCGACGCCGTATTCCTTCACGCGGCGGCGGTCGATGTCTTCCGGCATCCGGCGCAGCAGGGTGTCGGTGACGAAGGTCGGGCGCGTCTGGCGCAGGACGACAACGACGCCCCTGCCTTCCTCCGCGATGATGCGCATGGATTCGCCCAGCACGTCGCGCTCATACGGCTTGTAACGCAGCATGTCGGAGAAGATGTTGATGGCGTGCATGCGCACCAGCACCGGATCGGGACCGGCGACATCGCCTTTCACCAGCGCGATATGTTCGGCGTAGTCGATGGTGTTGACGAACACCATCATCTTCCAGGTGCCGCCATTGTGGCTTTCGAACGTCGTCTCGACGGCACGGTTGATGAGGTGATCGTATTTGCGGCGGTAGGCGATGAGGTCGGCGATGGTGCCGATCTTGATGCCGTGGAACTGCGCGAACTGAACGAGGTCGGGCATGCGCGCCATCGAACCGTCGTCGTTCATGATTTCGCAGATGACGCCCGCGGGATAGAGACCGGCGAGACGTGCGATGTCGACCGCGGCTTCGGTGTGGCCGGCGCGAACCAGCGCGCCGCCGTGACGGGCGACCAGCGGGAAGACGTGGCCGGGCATCACGATGTCTTGCGGGCCCTTGGTGGGATCGATGGCCACCGCGATGGTGTGGGCGCGGTCGTGCGCGGAGATGCCAGTGGAGACGCCTTCGCGCGCTTCGATGGAAACCGTAAACGCGGTTTGATGCGGCGAGCCGTTGAACTGCGTCATCATCGGCAGCGACAGCGCGTTGGCGCGGTCCTGCGTGAGGCACAGGCAGATCAGGCCGCGGCCGTATTTCGCCATGAAGTTCACGGCTTGCGGCGTGCACATCTGCGCGGGGATGACGAGATCGCCTTCGTTCTCGCGATCCTCGGCATCGGCAAGGATGAACATCTTGCCGTTGCGCGCGTCTTCGATGACGTCTTCGATTTGAGAAATATAGTCGTGATAGACCGACGGTTCTGTCATCGGTTCACCAGGCGGGCGACGTAACGCGCCATCAGGTCGACTTCGAGATTCACTTTTGCACCCGGTTTTAGCCGCCCGAAGGTCGTGACCTTGGACGTATGTGGAATGATGTTGACGCCGAAGCGCGAGCCGTCGACCTCGTTCACGGTCAACGAGATACCGTCCAGCGCGACGGAGCCCTTGGGCGCGATGAAGCGGGCGACCGAAACGGGCGCTTCGAAGATCACGCGCGTGGATTCGCCTTCCGGGATGACGGACTTCACTTCGGCCACGCCATCGACATGGCCGGTGACGATGTGGCCGCCCAATTCGTCGCCCACGCGCATGGCGCGTTCGAGGTTGACGGGATCGCCCACCTTCCAATCGCCGAGCGTGGTCTTGGAGAGCGTTTCGCCCGACGCGGTGAAAGCGAACCAGCGGTCCTTTTCATCGCCCTTGTCGACAACGGTCATGCACGCGCCAGAGCACGAGATGGACGCGCCGATCTCGATGGCCGAAGGGTCATAATGCGTGCCGACCACGATATGCGTGTCGCCGCGCTTTTCGATGTGCCGGACCTGGCCGACATCTGTCACGATTCCGGTAAACATGGATTTGTTTTAGGCCCTGACCGCGTAGCTTTCCAGCATGTCGGAGCCCAGCACGCGACGACCCGAAAGACCATAATTTTCCAGCGGAAAATCGGGGGCTGGGCGGCCGCCCTCGCCCGCCGTGACGGGGCTGCGGAAGATCTCCAGCCTGTCGGCAAGGGTTTGGAAGAGGAAGGCGTTCTCCACCGCCGTGCCGCCTTCGACCAGAAGCCGGGTGATGCCGCGTGCGGCCAGATCGCCCAGAACTGCGTGGGGGTCGGGTCTGCCCTGCGCGTCCGGGGTGACGGGGATAACGGTCGCACCCGCCGCGGTCAGTTGTTCGCCGCCCTTTTGCACGGTGAAGACGAGCAGCGGGAATTTGCGCGCGGTTTGGACGAGCTTTGATTTGAGCGGAAGGCGCAGCGCGCTGTCGAGCACGACACGGACCGGCGAGCGGTTTTCGAGACCCGGAATGCGGCAGGTGAGTTCGGGATCGTCGGCGAGAACGGTTTCGATGCCGGCGAGGATGGCGTCGTGACGCGCGCGCAGCAGGTGGCCGAAGCGGCGGGCTTCTTCGCCGGTGATCCATTGGTCGCCGCCGGGAGCGCGGGCGATTTTGTTGTCGGCGCTGACGGCGATCTTCAACGTCACCAGCGGGCGCTTTTTTGCGATGCGCAGGAAGAAGCCTGCGTTCTGTGCGGCGGCTTCTTCGCGCAGCAGGCCGGTTTCGACTTTGATGTTCGCTTCGCGCAGCATCTGGAAACCGCGGCCGGAGACGCGCGGATCGGGATCTTCGATGGCCGCAACCACGCGTTCGATACCGGCTTCGATGAGTGCGTTGGCGCAAGGCGGCGTCTGGCCGAGATGCGCGCAAGGTTCGAGCGTGACGTAAGCGGTTGCGCCGCGTGCGGCGGTGCCTGCCTGTTGCAACGCCATCGCTTCGGCGTGCGGACGGCCGCCGCGTTGGGTGTGACCGCGACCCACGACGATGCCGTCACGCACGATTACGCACCCGACCGCCGGGTTGGGCGCGACCGTTCCCAGCGCGCGGTCCGCCAGCATCAGGGCGTGGTGCATGTGGTCGGCGTCGGTCACGGGGACAGTTTGAGTTTCGCGCGGAAGCCAGCGCCGACCGCGCTCGATCCGTCGCTCAGTGTTGGCGCCACGCGATAGACCGTGACGATATTCGATGCAGCGGCGCGGAATTGCGCCTGGAATGGGCCGGACGGCACCGAAATCTCCGGGCAGATGGCGGAGAAATCCGTCTGGATCACGCAACCGACTTCGATTTCGGTCGAGGCGCCTGCCGCCAATGCGTCCTGCGGATAGAAACGGATCATTTCCTCCGGACGCGGATAGGCGGTGAATTTCAAGAGCGATTGTTTTGCGATGCTGACACGCGCGTCGTCGTGGCGGTCGCCAGCGGCGATATGGATTTGGAGTGTGGTGCTTTCGCCGGGAGTCCACTTGCCGCTGCTTGTCTTGTCGGCGACGCGATAGTCGTTGGCGCGCGCGAGTGCGACGCCGGCATAGGATTGCGCCGTGGGATCGTTGGCGGAATCGGGTTTGCAGTTTTCGAGGTGGCCGTCATTGTCATCGATCGTGCAATCGAGCGCGACGGTGATTGGCGCCGCGGGCGGGGCCACGTTGTCGAGGCTGTGATGCAGGCGGCTGAGGCTGGGTTCGGCGGTGAACACCAGATCGTTGAAGGCGACCGTGCCCTTTCGCGGGCGTTTGGTGTATTCGCCCAGCGTGACACGGACGATGCATTGGGCGGGCTTGTCGCCCATCGCGGGATGGACTTCGCCGCTCATATTGATGGTGGTGTCGCCTTCGTGGACAACGGCGCTCAATTCGAAGGGCCATTCGCTTTCAGGCTTGGCATTGTCGACATGCTGGATGAGAAGCGCCGTGCCGCCGCCGATTTTCACTTCGCTCTGTTTCGCGGCATAGCCGATTTCGGACGGATCGAATTCCGGCGGGGCATTCAAGTCGCCGACGGACGATTGCACGACGTTCGTCACCTTTTCGTAGTTGGCACGGCAGGAGGCGACATCCGTGAGCCTGGAGGCGTGCGAGGCGAAGATGTGATAGCGGTCCCACGGTTCGGGGACGTATTGCGCGCCGAACGCGAGGCCGCCCAATTGAAACGCGTTGGCGGCGGCGATGCCGCGAAACGGCATGGGCTTCCACTCCGCACCGGGCGTGGCGGCGCGGACTTCATCATAGGTCATGCCGGTTTTGATGGGGCCGATGGCGAACTCGTCGGCGGCGAGTGCCGCCGTCGCCGAAAAGATCGCCGCCAGAAATATGATCGTGCGCTTCATCATTGCCCTCCTCCTAACAAAGC
>Ga0335070_10000336_pt1 | contig 55008 bp, 59 predicted proteins | sample Lox_Sample_13_FD_206722 | JGI IMG/M metagenome (GOLD analysis project Ga0335070, IMG submission 206722) | Soil microbial communities from Loxahatchee National Wildlife Refuge, Florida, United States - Lox_Sample_1.3 | ecosystem: Environmental > Terrestrial > Soil > Wetlands | place: USA...
AGCAGGCATTCATCCAGCCCCCGCATCCACCGCGCATCCCCACCCGCAGCTCACCCGGCAGTCCATCAGCAGTGACACGCAGGTGGCCACGCGGGTGGTACGCGGGTGGGCGGAAGAGGAGAGAGGGCCTACGGGGGTAGAAGCTCATGCGGCCGGGCCACCGGGAGCCTGCGAACGCAGTCGTCGCACTCCGCGCGCGCTCGCAGCCGACCGCCGTTCCCGCACTGCGGCGATCGGCGCGAGCGCTCCATTGCGCGGGTCGTCAGCGAAGATTGTGCTTGTAGACGTATTCGCCGACGAGGGCTGATTAATTTCGCGCACATTGTCCCCAGTGGACATGTCAGCCGCGAGGGCGGCGCAGGCGGCCGAGAGTAGTCGCCGGCAACCGATGTGATCGCTCACCCGGCAGAGTCCACCAGCAGTGACCCGCAGGTGGCCACGCGGGTTGGACGCGGGTGGGAGGAAGAGGAGAGGCAGGCCGAACCCTGCGAGGCGGAGGTGTACGGGCGTAGAGCTCATGCGCAAGATCGGGCCGGTGCGCGGAAGATTTGCACCAGAAAGAGACCCGCTCAACCCCGCGACACGGTCGGTGGAGAAGTACGCGAAGTTGCAGGGCCAGACGATCCGCAACACCATCTTGCGGCTGCGCGATCGCGAGTCGAAGGACCGATAGTGAACTACGCCATCCTCGGGTGCCTGCTCCTTGTTGTCACGCTCGCACGTGCGGACGAGCCGACCTACTCGGTCGAGAGGGACAACAACGTCGTCTGCAGCATGCAGCCAGAGCAAGTGGCAGCCAACTCCCTCACGCTGAAGGTTCTTTCGATGCGCTGCACGACGAGCGACAAGGTGCCGGGTGTTGGGCACCAGGAGGGTAAGGAGGATCGGGTCGTGTGGTTCGTGCGCGTGCGCGGCCACTTCCCCCTTCGCGGTCCCGTCTCCGAACCCTGCCTCGAGGGCTACTACGTGACCGACGACGAGAGCGGCGCCACCACGGAGTACGGGTGCGGGCCCGCTCGCGAGTCGAACGAGCCCGCGTACTCCGTCGAGATCGACCCCGGCGCCACCTGTCGGATGCGACCAGAGGAAGTCGCCACGAAGGCCGAGGGGAAGAAGATCCTGTCGATGCGCTGCACGACGATGGAGAAGGTCGTGCGAGTGACAGACGCCCGAGGCGACCCAGACCGGAGCGCGGTCTGGTATGTCCGGGCGCGGGGGCACTGGGTGAATCTCCGAACGCCACCGGGGGTGCCGGCGCAGAGCTTCGATGGCGAGGGCTTCCTCCTGATCGACGACGCGGACGGGTTCATCACCGGGCGCGGGGCGTCGCCCGATCCAGGTTCGCCGGTTCCGATCATCGAAATGCGACCGCTCCAGAAGGGTCGCTAGCGCCCCGCAGTGCTGCCGGGAGCGAAGGGTCCGCCAGGAACAACCGCGTCCTCCGGGGAGGGACGGTTCCACACCGGCGCGCCGTTGCTGCTCCACATCCGCGCTTGGAGCGCGCCGCCCGGGTCGCGTAACCTCTCGGAGTTGCTGACGTAGCTGCGCACCGACGGCGACTCCATCCCCTCCCGTTGGGGACGCCAATGCGCCTCGTCCTTTCAGGGACTTGGGCGGTTGAATCGGCTGGCTACAGACTGCGTGGCCCGAGAACCGTCGCTAGCTAGCGCTTGACACTCCTACGAATTCCGCCGAGCAACAGCAACCCGCCGCCGACAAGTGCAAATGAGATGGGTTCCGGAACTGCGGCCGGCTCGAATGAGCCGACGGTTGTTACGCCGCCATCAATTACACTCGAGAAACCGGACGTATAACTTTTCGCGTCGGTGGATACGATGAGGATGGCCGACGTCTGTCCCGGTTGAATCTTGGCGCCATCGGGCGGAGCGAACGAGAAAGCGAAGACGTTTCCCGCGGCATTGCGATCCGCGGTCATCGGGAAGACGGTGCCAGCGGAAAAGGGCCCCACTGCATCGCCGCGGGTGGCGGCCCAGGTCGTCCACGTCCCACCGTTGTTGAAGTCGACGTTCGTCTCGCGGGCGATCGGATCGCAAGCGGGCTGGTTGGCTGTGCCGCACGCTGTCGAGGTGCTGTTCAGGACGACCTGATAATAGAAATCCAACGTTCCACTTCCATCTTCCCGATAGACGGCAGAAATCAACGTGCCACTGTCGAAGCTAGTGGAGGTGGTAAACGGCACCGACATTGAAGCCAGCAGTGTGCTCGGCACTGCTGTACCCGTACAATCACCGAACGCGCCGTTAGCCAACACGACGGTATCGCCGGGGTTGGTGGACAGCGCACCGGCACAAACCGGGCTGGCCGAAGCCGCTTGCACCCCGCCCAGAACCGCGATCAAGAACAGAGACGCGAATTGAATTCGCGCACTTCTGAAGCACTTCATTGAATTCTTTCCCCTTGGATGACGGGCTTCCCAGGCTGCGGCCCGACGTCTCCTCGGAAGGCTCGGGCGGGTTGGCAGACATCCCGCAGGCGCGGAGGCCCACTCTCCAAGTGGGAGACCGGACACAGTGGGTGGCAATGGACGAAGCGGTCCCGGGGGGACCTGGATGCGCAGCGAGATCGCGATCATCGACTGCGTCCCCGGCCTCCTGGCGGACCAGGGCGCTCGGGATGCGGCGCGCTACTCGTACGGCGCGCCGCCACCGCCGCTGCCGAGCTCGTGCGCGATCGCCGGCCACGCTGACGATTCTCGGTGTCGGCCTCGGGGCAATCTCCGTCGCCGCCAGACGGCCGGGATCTCTGATCGCCTCGACTGGGCCCTCGGGCGGCCCCCGCTCGGGTATCTTCGGAAGGCGCGCTGCGCTTGCAACGACGAGCCGCCGTCCCGAATTTGATTGACCCTCGGATCGTCGAGCGTATGCTCGTGAAGGAGCGTGAAGCGCGGCTCCCCGGCCTTCCTCACAAAATCTCCGAGGCGGGATCATGCGACACTTCTCTATTTCACCAGCCAAACCGATGGTTTCTCAACGGTGCTTGCTCGAAGGAGTCAAGGGCACGGAGGTCCGCGATCTCAGGCAACTGGGTTCGGGAGATTGCCGTGCCACATCGGTCGAATGCGAGGAGGAAACTGGTGTGTCGTTGCATTGGATATCGCGTTCTGTTCGCGCATTGGCGGTTTCGCTGGCTCTCGTAGGCGGGGCCTTCGTCGGGCAAGCTCGTGCCCTCGTCTTCGAGACGGGCCAGCTTAGTGGCACTCAGTCTTTCTCGACGGTCAGCGCAGAGGGACAGTTCACGTTCGACCTGGGATTCAACGACTTGCCGGGTGTCGATTATTCCTCGGCGACAGCTGGGGGGCCGGGTACCTTCGAGGTCGTGTCCGGAACTGAGCTTACCGGAAGCTGGAGCGGAACTTTCACCACCCCGGGCTCGCCCGTGGTGTTCGGTGTCACGAGCGGGACCTACTCGTTGAGCGGCTCCCCGGTTCCCGGTGCGACGCTTCTGCTATCGGGTCCGATCACCTTCAATGCGACACCGCCTCTGCCAGCGGGGCTGACGGATCTCGCCATGGAGGGCAGTGCGACAGTCGATGCGTTTCTAGGGTTTGGCTACCACTTTTCCGGCACGTTCGAGTTGACGGCCGTACCCGAGCCCAGCGCTGGCCTCCTGCTAGCCCTGGGTCTCGTCGGGCTCGCTGCGAAATCCCTGCGCTGAAGCTGTGGTGCCGGACGACGCAACGCGCTGCCCCGGCACGTCGTCGCCAGGAGCTGATCGCTCGCAACGCGCCCCCGACCATGCGCGGGCGGACGTGGGCGAAGAAGTGCTCCTAGTAGCCGCCCAGGAGGCTGGCCTTCTCATCTCATCTTGTTGGACGGCGCCGGACACGTGTCACCGTGGAGGCAACCGCAGCAAGTAATCGTTCCGGGTAGAGGAAGGGCAGCGCAGCTCCTCGTGGCTTCGACACTCAACGTCTGCTCCGAGCCTGCGACACATCGCCACGAAGTCGCGTTCGGGGAAATGCAGACTCGTAGCCGGATAGACCACGACTGGTTCACGGCGAACGAAAGGCCTGACGTAGATGTCGAGTATGTTCCGGAGAAAACCGCGAGCGCCAAATTCTCGAAACTTGCGAGCCATGTGAACGAGAAGTCCCCGGCTGAGTTCACTGCGGAACGGCAGGTCGCCTACGAAGACGAGTCCACCAGGGGTAACGACGCGCACCAGTTCAGCGAGGGCTCTCTCGACAGCCTCGGCGGAGGGCAGGATCTGGAGCACCGAGTTGATCACGACGATGTCGAACTCGTCGTCCCTGTACGGAATGGCTTCCGCTGCGCCGACGACGAACTCCACGTTGGGTACCTCTCGGAAGAGCGTGGTCAGTTTGGCCGCCGCGTTGGCGCTCGGATCCACGCCGCAGCACCGCCGCACGCGACTCGCGATGACCCGAAGGAGGGCCCCATCCCCGGGACCTACATCGAGCACCTTGGAGGTCGCCCTTCGGGGAAGTTTGCTCGCGAGCCGGAGGGCATTGCGACGGTTCGACTCGGCGTCGCGATTCGCCATCAACGCCGGATCAGCGAAATGCGTCGCCCAGAGGTCATAAGCCTCCCGATGATCTCTGGCGACGAGCTTCCTGGGCATCCTCTTGAGCTCACCTTCGGCACCGTCGCCAGCGTCCTTCCGGGTCGAAGACCGCCAGCGTTCGCAGCCTAGACAGCAATGAGGCAAGAAGGCAACAGAGACTCGTGGTCGGTCCACATCCTGGCTCGGCCGTTGCTTCACACTAGCGCTGGATCGGGTATCTCAGAAACTTCACCAGCGGCTCCAGCGATCGATCGGAGCTTGCGCCGGCAAGCTCGCGTTCGGTGAATTCGAGCTGGGCTCTCTCGTGCTCGACCATGTAGAGGCAGACCGCCTCTTCGTCGGCCGCCCCTCGCGCTCGCGCGGCGTCGGCGTGACCTTGATAGCGGGGGATGAACTCGCTGACGATTCCGTGGTGGACGGCTTGCATCTGCACCGCCCAGGGCAGCGGCTTCAACTGCTCGGCCAGCGCGATGCCCTTGTCGCGGTCAGCGCTCTGCTCAGCGATGCTTACACCGTGGGCGACCATCGGTGCCCGTAACCAGGCCTTGGTCTCCGTTTCGAGTTGCAGCAGGGTGCCCCACTTGAGACGCTCGTCGTCGTTTCGCGCCGCACTCAGAAGCGCGGAATAGATCGCCTCGCCCAGCACTTCACCGCTGTAGAACTCCAATAGCGCTTCGGCGTGAGAAGCCATTCGGTTCTCCTCTTCGCAGGTCGCTTTCGAATCCCCGCTCGCGCGCGTCTCGATCCGACCGAGCGCTTCGACCGGCAGCCGCCGCTCGCACGGCTCGTCACGGGTACCCAGGCGATTAGCCCACCAGAAACCGCCCACGCAACGCCCGACCCTCATGCCGCATTGCGGGGCGCTCGAGTCGACCTAGAGTGTGTAGGCACGGATCGATGCGGGGGAGCTCGGGAGGTGGGCGCGAGGGAAGCGTCCGATGTCGATCATCGCATAGATCGTGTTGGGGCTCGTCGCCGGATTCGTCGGGAGCAAGATCGTCAACAAGCAGGGCGAAGGCTTCGTCCTCGACGTGGTGCTCGGCGTCGTCGGCGCCGTCGTCGGCGGCTTCCTGTTCAGTCAGCTCGGCGCTGCCGGCGTCACCGGGTTCAACCTCTACAGCCTGGTCGTAGCGGTGATCGGCTCGGTGATCGTGCTGGTCGTCTACCACGCCGTCCGGCGCAGCGCCTGAGCGCACCAGCCGAAGGCCCGAGCTCGCCGCCGGAGCGAGCGCGCGTCACACGACGTCCGGCTCGATGGGGTCTCGTGGCGGCGACTGGGTCGCGAGCGCAGGGCTCGCGTCAGCGCTCGGTGCGGCGCCGGGACCTTGCCAGATCTCGGGCCCGGAGATCCCGCTCGCTCCAATCTTTGGTGCCGAGCTCGAGAGCGTGGCGATCCCGCCCAGCGTGAGCGCCAGCCCGGCGAGCCAGCTCGCCAGGCTCAAGCCGCCGTGCGGCAGCGACTGGCCGTAGATGGTGGCGCCCATCGCGATCGGCACGAGCATCTGCGCGGTCAGGATGAAGGGGGCGACCGTGTTGGCGCGGTGCAGCTTCAGGGCGTTCTGGGCCGAGACGAAGCCCTGGAAGCCGAACGCCAGGAGCAGCGCGATCGCTGCAACACCCATCGAGGTCGGCGGGATCCAGCCGGCTTGCGGGTCGAGCCAGGCGCCGGCGAGGCGGTTCATCGAGTCGCTCATGCCGTCACCGATGCCGGCCGCGGTTCCGACGAGCGCGGCGCGCAGGCTGTCGGAGCGCAGCGCGCTCGAGCCGCCGGCGGAGAGCAGCACCGCGATGAGGGCCGCCGCGGTGCCGGCCGCGAGCCCGAGGTCCTGCACGGCGACGCGCTCCATCGCCGCGAGCGGATCGTAGCGCGCGATCAGCAGGCACACGCCCGCCGTCGACATCGCCATGCCCGCGATCTCGCGCGCGTGCGGTCGCTCGCCGAGGAAGAGCCCCGAGAAGAACACGACGAATCCGAGCCCCGACGCGATGATCGGCTGCACCACCGTGACCGAGGCCCGCGTGAGCGCGAAGGCGTGCAGCGCGAAGCCGATCAGCTGCAGCGCGATCCCGAGCAGCCAGAGCGGGCGCCGCCACAGCGCGCCGATGATGCGCACGCCGCTGGCGTCGGCGCGCTCGGCCTGCGTCTTCTGGACGACGATCGCCAGGTTGTAGAGCAACGCCGAGAGGAAGGCGGCCTCGACCCCCGCTTGCATGCGGCGTTTCTCCCGCTGGGGCCGATCGCTGCGCGAGCGCCCACCGCGCGCGGTGGCAGCCGCCGGATCCGGGGCGCGCGGTCAACGTTAGCAGGGCGCACGCACCGGCGCGGCGCTGCCGCGCCGAGCGCTCCGCCAGGCGCTCCGGCGATCTACTTCAACTGCTTGAGGAACTCGTCCAGCACGGCGTTGAACTCGCGAGCGCGCTGCCAGAACATGAGGTGCCGCCCCAGGGAGACGAGCTTGGCAGAGGGCGTGTGGGCGGCGGCCCACTGCTCGACGGCCGTGTGCCAGTGCTCCGTGCCCATCACGTAGAGCAGCGGCTTCTCGCCCTCGAGGGCCTCCAGCGCGGCTTCGTAGTCCGCCGTGGTGCCCGTCGCGTTGGTCAGCGCCGCGATCCAGTCCGGCGTCTGCAGCGAGATACGCGTCGCCCAGCGCACCTGCTCGGGGGTCGGGTCCTCCAGCATCCACTGGGCGAAGGCGGCGATCGTCTTCTCCCGGTCGGGGCCCAACAGGTCGGTCGAATACCAGTGCATCGAGTTGAACCAGTTGTCGTTGCCGACCCAGACCCACTCCGTCGTCGAGTCGGTTCCGGCCGTCTTCGGAGTCCCGTCGATCAGGACCACGGCGCGGACGTCGTGGGAGCCGAACTGCTGGAGATACGAGGTCACGTCGAGCACCCCGAACGACCAGCCCACCAGCACGACCCGCCTGAGCTTCAGCCGATCCAGCACGTCGTGCAGATCGCGGCCGTGCTGATCGTAGGTGTGGCCCTCGGCGGGCTTCGACGAGCGTCCCTGTCCGCGCGGGTCGTACGAGACGAAGCGGAAGCGCGTCGAGCCGGCGAAGTGCTCGAGCTGGCGCTCGAAGACGGCGGACGACATCGTCCAACCCGGCACGAAGACGATCGGGATCCTGCCCTTGCCGGCGGTCTCGTAGTGGATCGAGACCCCGGGAGACAGCACGAGCGTGTTGCTCGAGTTCGAAGCCCGCTTGGTCTCGGCGGACGCGCCGGTCGAGGCGGAGGCAAGCAGCAGCAGCGCGCAGCCGACGGCACGCGCGACGACCCGGCTGCTCATGTCTCCGGGCCCCCCTTCGCAACCCGCCAGAACGGCACGGCGATGCCCTCACCGCACTCGACCGCGTAGGCCTCCACGCGCAGGCCGATGTGCACGGCCTCCGGCGGACAGCCCGTGACGTTGCCCATCATGCGCACGCCTTCGTCGAGTTCGACCATTGCGACCACGTACGGCAGCTCGTCCCGGAACGGCGGCTGTCCATTCTGGCGCACGATGGTGAAGGTGTGAACGGCACCGCGACCGGCGGCGGTGGCCCACGCCGCCTCGCCGGCGCAGGCGGTACACAGCACGCGCGGGTAGAACTGGCGGTGGCCGCAGCGCGGGCACTGCTGGTAGAGCAGCTCGCCGCGCGCGGCCGCTTCGAAGAATGGGCGCTCCGCCGGGCTCGGGGCGAGCTGCGGGCGCTCCCACTTGCGTCCGCGGATCACCTGCATCGCAGCTACTCCTTCCCGAGCACGACGGCGCCGATGCACGAGAGCGAGCCGCCCGAGCCGACGGCGAGCGCGAGGTTCGCGCCGCGCACCTGCGCGACGCCCGCCTGGCCGCGCAGCTGGCGCACCGCCTCGATGATCAGGAAGATACCGCGCATCCCCGAGTGGCACGCGGACAGCCCGCCGCCGTCGGTGTTGAGCGGGAAGCGCCCGCCGCGCCTCAAGTGGCCTTCCGCGACGAATGCGCCGCCTTCGCCCTTCTTGCAGAAGCCCGCATCCTCGAGCAGCACCAGCACGGTGATCGTGAAGCTGTCGTAGAACTGGAGCGTGCTCACGTCCGCCGGGCGCACCCCCGCCCGCGCGAAGGCCTCCGGGATGCACTTTGCGCCGGCCGAGGTGGTGTAGTCGGGCATCTGGTGGATGCTCCAGTGCGTCTGGCCGCCGGCCGCCCCGAGCACGCGCACGGCGGGCTGCGCGAGGTCGCGCGCGCGCTCGGCGGTGGTCATCAGGAATGCGCCGCCGCCGTCGCTGACCACGCAGCAGTCGAGCAGGTGCAACGGGTCGGAGATCATTCGGCTCGCGAGCACGTCCGCGACGCGGATCGGCTCGCGGTACAGCGCGTTCGGGTTGAGCGCGGCGTATTCGCGAACGCCCACGGCGATCTCCGCGAGCTGCTCCGAGGTGGTGCCGAACTCGTGCATGTGGCGGCGCGCGACCATCGCGTAGTCCCCCACCAGCGAGAGCCCGTAGGGGGCGGAGTACATCGCGGCGCCGCTGACCTTGCCGGTCCCGCGGAAGCCGCCCGTGCCGAGCGTTCGGCCGCGTCGCGACAGGAAATCGGATCCGTAGGTGACGAGCACGGTGTCGCAGGCGCCATCCCGGATCGCGGCGGCGGCATGCTGCACGTGGAACTCGAACGACGAGCCCCCGGTCATCGTGCCGTCGATGTAGCGGTGGTCGATGCCGAGGTACTCGGCCATGAAGACGGCTTCCATGGCGCCGGCCTCCATGCCCGCGCACACGTAGCCGTCGATCGCGCGCTTCTCGAGCCCGGCGTCGCCGAGCGCGCGCTGCATCGCCTGCACGTGGTGCTGGATCGAGTCGAGATGCGGCGCCTGCGGATGGTCCGAGAGGCCGATGCCCACGATCACCGGATCCCGTGCTGCCACGCGCCCTCCGAGGTCGCGGCATGGTGGCATCGGGTTCCGAGCGCGTCGAGCGGCTGGCGTCTGGCGCCAGCGCCCTCACGCCGTCCCGCTCGGGGCCGAGGGGCGGCGAGGTGCAGTCGCCGTACGGGCCGCGCGGGGCGCGTCGTCCGGCGCCAGGAACGGGTTCGCGAGCATCCAGAGCGGCGAGAGGTGACGCGGCGCGCGGAACCCGGCGAGCCCGACGCGCATGTTCCGCGCGCCGAGCGCGGGCGCCGCAATCCGGGTATCGAGCCAGCGGTCCCAGATCGACAGCACGCTGCCGAAGTTGCTGGCCTGTTCGGACGCGAGCGCCGAGTGGTGTACGCGGTGGAGCCCCGGGGTGACGAGGAGCCCGCCCAGCACGCGTTCCCAGCGCGGCCCGATCAACACGTTTGCGTGTTGGAACGGCGTCGACACGGCGACGGCGAGCACGTAGACCAGCACGGCCCCGGGTGCCGCGCCGAGCGCTGCCACCAGGGCCAACTCGACACCGGCGTCCAGCACGGCCTCGAAGGGATGGAAGCGGAAGCTGGTGGTGAAGTCGTAGTCCGGGTCGCTGTGGTGGGTGCGGTGCAGGCGCCAGAGCCAGGGGGCCCGATGCAGCAGGCGGTGCGTTGCGTAGCGCGCCGCGTCGAGGGCCAGGAACGCCGCGGGCGCCGCGAGCCACGCCGGCGCCGCGAGTCGATGGAAGAGCCCGAGCCCGCGCTCCGCGACGGCGACCGCCCAGGCCACCCCGAGCATCGGGAAGAGCGCCCGGACGAGCACGGCGTTCGACACGGCCAAGAAGCCGTTGCCGAGCCAGCGGCGCCGCAGCGGCGCCTCGAGCGCGCGACAGGCGGCCACGCCTTCCCACGCGGCCAGCAGCGCCAGGACCGCGAGATAGAGCCAGAGGTAGAGCGCGGCCTCGCGCCGGACGAGATCGTCGGGCACGTCGATGGCTCCGAGCCCTTGGAGTGATCCGGGCTAGCGCTTGCGTCCAACCCGGTAGCCGAGCGCGGCGACGGCCGCGCCCACCGCGAAGAGCCCGAACGCCGAGGGCTCGGGCACGGCGGGCACCGACACGACGCCCGCCGCTGCGGGCAAGGCCACCAGGGTCGAGAGGATCGCCACGGAGACGGGCAGCTTCATGAACCGCACCCTCGCTTCGCATCCTCACCGCCCCAGCCAGGGCGATTCTACACCGCCCGGTGCGCTGCGGACGGACTTTCCTACGCTTCGCGGCCGAAATGGACCTCCGCCCGCAGCCGCCCCGCCGCTCTCGCGAGCTCCTGCTCGGCGCCCTCGCGTTCGGTGTGCTCGCGGCGACCGCCCGCGGCGACGCGGGATTCGTGGACGCAGTCCAGAGCGCGCTGCCCGGGGTACCGCCCGAGCTGGTCCGGCGGCTCGTCGACGAGAAGGTGGTGCTGCTCGCGAGCTCCGGCGATTCCGAGCCGCCCCCGGTCGAGGGGCTCGTGCTCTTCGCGAAGCCGCGCGCCCGCGTGCTGCAGCTCCTGCTGCAGACCGCGCGCCAGATCGAGTACCGCCCCGACCTCGCCAGGCTCGAGACCGTCGAGCGCCTTCCCGACGGCGACGTGGACGTGCAGGAGATGCGGATCATGCTGATGCACATCTCCTACTGGCTCCGCTACCAGTGGGACGTCCCGGCGGGGCGGATCTCCTGGAAGCTCGACCCGCGCTTCCCGAACGACCTGCGCGTCACCGAGGGCTTCTGGGAGCTGCACGAGGTGGATTCCGAGCACAGCGTCGCCCGCTTCGGTACACGAGTCGATGTCGGCCCCGCCTTGCCCTCGTTCCTCCAGGAGATCGCGACGCGCAAGAACCTCCCGCTCACCCTCGAGCGCTGTCGCCGCTGGGTCGACTCCGACGGGACGTACCGGCCGTGAGGGGCTCGGGGGCGCTCGCCGCCGGAGCGGGCATCCACCGGCGCATGCTGCGCGCCGCGCTCCTCGACGCGCCGCTCTACGAGGAGGTCGAAGCGGACCGCGGCGCGACGGGCCAGGCCTTTGCGGTGGTGGTGCTCTCGTCGCTGGCGGCGGGGATCGGCGGGATCGAGCATCACGGCCTGCCGGCGATCCTCGGCGCGACGCTCGCGGCGCTGCTCGGCTGGTGGATCTGGGCCTACGTCGCCTACCTGGTCGGCACCCGGATCCTGCCGGGCCCGCAGACGCAGGCCGACCCGGGCGAGCTGCTGCGCACGATCGGCTTCTCGAGCGCGCCGGGCGTGCTGCGGATCGGCGCGCTGCTCGCGCCGATCGCGGGCGCCGTGTACGTGGTCGCGACGCTCTGGATGCTGGTGGCGATGGTCGTCGCGATCCGCCAGGCGCTCGACTACGAGAGCACGGGCCGCGCGATCGCCGTCTGCGCCATCGGCTTCCCGATCTACGCGGCGACCCTCGCGGTCTCGATGCTGCTGCTCGGACCCTGGCCGCTGTAGCGAGCGAGCCGTTTCACGGCCCGACCTTCGCGAGCAGCCGGCGGCGCGCCTCCGCGCACTCGACGAGCTCGCTGAGCCGCCCTCCGAGCTGCTCGAGGCTCTCGACCAGCCGGAGCTGCACGCGGCAGCGGTCGAGGTTGTGGCCGGCGCGGTGGATGCGGAAGTAGCGATCGCCCGCCAGGTGGTCGGTGAGGAAGCGCATGCCGAGCATCAGCGTGACGAGGCGGCCCGCGAAGGCGAGCTCGGCGCGCTCGGCCGGCACCAGGAAGCCGCCTGCGCCGCGCAGGTATCCCTCGACCAGCGCCGCGAAGAGCTCCGCCCGTGCGCCGACGCGCGACAGGTCGCGCTCGTCTTCGGCGGCCGGACTGGTGGCCGTGCGCACCAGGTCGCCGAAGTCGTGGAGCACCAGGCCCGGCATCACCGTGTCGAGGTCGATGATGCACATCGGCTCGCCGGTCTCGTCGTCGAGCAGCACGTTGTTGAGCTTGGTGTCGTTGTGGGCCACCCGCTCCGGGAGGGCGCCGCGCGCCCGGGCGTCCTGCAGGCGGTCGACGATGCCCTCGCGCGCCGCGATGAACGCGAACTCGGGCCGGGCGCCGGCGAGCCGCCCGTGCGGGTCCTCGCGGGCGACGCGCCGCAGCGCCTCGAAGCGGTCGCGGGCGTGGTGGAAGCGCGGGATGGTCTCGTGGAGCCGGCCGCCGGGCAGGTCGGCGAGCTGGGCCTGGAAGCGGCCGAAGGCCTCCGCGACGGCGAGCGCGTCGGCTGCGCTGCGCACCACGTCGTGGCTGCTCGCCCCCTCGATGAAGTGGTAGGTGCGCCAGCACTCGCCGTCGGCGTCGACCAGGACGTGCGCCCCGTCGCGCGTCGGGACCAGCGCGAGCGCGCGCCGCGCGGCGTCGGGTGTGCGCTCGCGCGCGAGCACGGCGTGCTGATGGGCGGTCACGCGCGCGATGTTCTCCATCAAGCGCTCCGGCTCGCGGAAGACGCTGCGGTTGATGCGCTGCTGGATGTAGCGAGCGGCGCGCCCGTCGCCGCACTCGAACACCGCGAGCAGCGTCTCGTTGATGTGGCCGTTGCCGTAGGGCGCCGCGTAGAGCCAGCGCCCCGGGATCGCGAAGGCCTCGGCGACCGCGCGCAGGCGCGCCTCGTGCTGCGGCGCCGGGCGGGACGGGTCGCTACTCATGGCGATCGATGGACGTGCACGGCGCCCCGCTTCCCGCGCTGATCTGCCGGCGGATCACCGATAGCATCGGCATCGACGGCGACCTGCACAAGGCCCCCTGGTCGTCGCTCGAGCCGGTCTGGCTGCAGCCGTCGCACGGCCGCGGGCCCGGCCTCGACCCGGCGCTCGCGTTCCGCCAGCTCGCGGTCGATGCGCCGCCGCTCGATTCCGCGATCGCGTTCCAGCCGACCGCGCTGCGCGTTTGCTGCGACGAGGCGCGGCTCTACGTCGCCTTCCACTGCATCGACCGCGACGCGTGGGGCAGCTTCGAGGGGCGCAACCAGCCGATCTACACCGAGGAGGTGGTGGAGGCCTTCCTGGCGCCCGACGGCGACGTGCGCCGCTACGTCGAGCTCGAGACGAGCCCGCGCGGCGCCTGGTTCGAAGCGCGCATCGAGAGCCCGGAGCTCCGGCGCGCCAGCATGCGGGTCGATCGCGACTGGCGCTGCGCGGGCTGGCGGCGCGCGGTGCGCGTGCGCGGCGCGCTGGCTCGGGCGCCCGGCCAGAAGACCGAGCCGGACTCCTGGTGGAGCGCCGAGTGGGCGATTCCCTTCGCCTCGCTGCCGGGCGGAAGGGCACCGCGGCCGGGCGAGCGCTGGCGCGCGAACTTCTTCCGCATCGACGCCGCTGCCGGCGGGCAGTACAGCGCCTGGTCGCCGACCTTCGCCGATCCGCCCGACTTCCACGTCCCCGATCGCTTCGGGATCGTCGAGTTCGGCTGAGCGCGGCCGGGCCGACGTGCTATTCGTCCGGCCCGTCCGGAGGGGTCTCCGTGCTGCGCGGTCTGCTGCCCCGCAAGCCCGAGTTCTTCGAGCTTTTCTCGCGACACGCGGCGCTGTCGCTGGAGGGCGCGCGGCTGCTGCAGGCGCTGCTCGCCGACCTCGGCAGCGGCAAGGTGGAGGAGCGCGCCGGGCGCATCCGCTCGGTCGAGCACGAGGCCGACACGCTGTGCCAGCAGGCGATCGAGCGCGTGCACCAGTCGTTCGTCACGCCGATCGATCGCAGCGATGTGCTGGCGATCGCCAGCCGCCTAGACGACATCATGGACCACATCGAGGCGGCGTCGCAGCGTCTGTGGCTCTACGAGATCCAGCGACCGACGCCGGAGGTGTCCGAGATGGCGGAGCACCTGGTGCGCGCGGTCGAGGCGATGAAGGCCACCGTCGACGCGCTGCAGGGCCGGCGCGACGCCGCGCAGGTGCGGGCGCTCTGCAACGCCGTCAAGGCGGTCGAGAAGCAGAACGACCGGCTGCTGCGGAAGGCGACGGCGCGGCTCTTTCGGGAGGAGCAGGACCCGAAGACGCTGATCAAGTGGAAGGAGGTCTACGAGAACATCGAGGACGCGATCGACCGCTGCGAAGACGTCGCCAACGTCATCGAGGGCGTGGTCCTCGAGAACGCCTGATGGACGGCCTGCTGCTCGCGGTCGTCGCGATCGCCCTGCTCTTCGACTACACGAACGGCTTCCACGACGCCGCCAACGCGGTGGCGACCTCGATCTCGACGCGCGCCGTCGCCCTGTTCGCGGCGGCACTGCTCAACGTGGCGGGCGCAGTGGTGTCGAAAAGCACGTCGCCGCCACGCTGGCCAAGGGCATCGTCGAGCCGGCGGCCGTGACGGCACCGGTGATGCTCGGCGGCTTGCTGGGCGCCATCGCCTGGAACCTGCTGACCTGGTGGTGGGCGCTGCCCTCGAGCTCGTCGCACTGCCTGATCGGCGGCGTGGCGGGGGCGGTGCTCGCCACCGCGGGTCCGCAGCAGGTGCAGTGGGACGGCATCTTCCACAAGGTGCTGATCCCGACGCTGCTGGCGCCGCTGCTCGGCTTCGCCTTCGGGATCGCCATCATGGTCGCGATCTTCTGGATCTTCCGCGCCGCGCACCCGGGCCGCGCCATGCGGAGCTTCCGCGTGGCGCAGCTCGGCTCGGCCTCGATCATGGCGTTCAGCCACGGCTCGAACGACGCGCAGAAGACGATGGGCGTGATCACGCTGGCGCTCTTCGCAGGCGGGGCGCTCCCCGGCCTCAGCGTGCCGCTCTGGGTCAAGCTGGCTTCGGCGGCGATGATGGGGCTCGGCACCTACGTGGGCGGCAAGCGCATCATCCGCACCCTCGGCATGCGCCTGGTGCGGCTCACGCCGGCGCACGGATTCGCGGCCGAGACGGCGGCCTCGGCGGTGCTACTCGGCACCGCGTACCTCGGCTATCCGATCTCGACGACCCACGTCATCACGACCTCGGTGATGGGCGTCGGCGCGAGCCAGCGGCTCTCGGCGGTGAAGTGGGGCCTCACGCGCGACATCGCGCTGGGGTGGCTCTTCACGCTGCCGGCGGCGGGGCTGGTCGGCGCGCTCTGCGCGCAGCTCGCGGTGAGGCTCGCGGCGCGATGAGCGACGCGGGGCGGCGCCGCGACTGGCGCGTCTGGTTCGGGCTCGGGCTCACGCTCGGCTGGCTCACGCTCGGCTTCCTCTACATCGACCGCACGCTCGGCTGGGGCGGCTTCCTCCACCAGTCGCTCGGCGACGTCGGCCAGTTCATCGAAGGCGCCTTCGCGCCGCTCGCCTTCCTGTGGCTGGTGCTCGGCCTGTCGCTGCAGCAGAGCGAGCTCGCCGAGAACAACCTCCACATCCAGCGCCAGTACCAGCTGATGCAGCGCACCGCGGAGCACGCCGAGGTGCAGACGCGCGCGATCGCCGCCAACGAGCTGCACGCGCGCCAGGACACCTTCATCGAGTTGGCGAAGCTGGTCGGGCAGCAGCTCGAGGTGATCGCGGGGCTGCTCTACCTGTCGAGCCAGGGGTCGGCCGGCGACGGCCACGTCAGCGACGAGGAGATGGACTCGCTCTGGAGCCGCATGTCGTCGGGCGAGCAGAGCCTGTTCTCCCGCCGCCTGCTCTCGCTGCGCTTCTCGTTCGACGACCCGCGCGACGCCCGCGAGCTGTTCTGGGGCACGCCGATCCGCTCGCGCCACTGCGAGACGTTCATCTCGAGCTTCGAGCGCCTGGTGCGCGCGGCGGAGGGATGCGATCCCGAGCGCATGATCGTGGACGCTCTGCTCGGCAACGCGCAGGGCCGCGTCTACCGGATCATGCTCGACCTGCGCGCGCTCCCCGCGGCTTGATCAGCTCGATCACGTTGCCGTCCGGGTCCTGCACCCAGAGCTGGCCCGCCTCGCGGTTGGTCTCGAGCACCTCGAGGCCGTGGGCGCGCAGCGCCGCCAGCGCCGCCTCGTAGTCCTCGATCTGGAAGGCGGCGTGGTTGGCGAGCGGGGTGAGCTTGGCGGGCGGCGTCCCGGCGTCGAAGCCGGGTGGCACCTGGATCAGGTGGACCTCGACCTCGCCGACACCGTACCACGCGCCGGGGATCCCGAGCTCCGGGCGCGGGATCTCGCGGAAGCCGAGCGCTTCGGCGTAGAAGCGGCGCGAGCGCCCGAGGTCGCGCACCGCGAACGAGACGTGGTGGCCGCGCACGACGTTCATCGGGGTTCCTCCTGCTTCGCCTCCGACACGGTGAATCCGACCTCCTGACCGTACGAGATCTCGAGGTTGTGGCCGTCCGGATCGCGGATGAAGGCCCAGTAGCCGACGGGGTAGCCCGAGTCGCACGGCCCGAGCGCGAGGCGGTCGTCCTGCTTGGCCTCGGAGCACAGGCGATCGACCTCCTCCCGGGACTCGCAGCCGACGCCGAGGTGGCAGAAGCCGGCCAGCCGCGCGTCGACCTGGCCCTCGATCAGGACGATCACGAAGGGCCGCGTGAGGTCGGAGAGCCAGACGACCTCCGTCGCGTCGCGGCGCCGGTGGACGACCTGCATCTTCGCGAAGCGCTCGTAGAAGGCGATGCTCGCCTCCACGTCGCGCACGACCAGCGCCACGTGGGTGAGACCGACGTCGACCGGGCTGGGCACGCAGGGAGACTGCCACGGACCGGCAGCGTGCGCCCGCGCGGGCGCCGCGGCTATCATCGCGCCCCGCCGCGGCCGCAGCGCGCCGCAGGGAGGATCGCCATGGGCTTCCACCACGTCGCCATCGCCACCCGCGACCTCGACGCCACGCACCGCTTCTACACCGAGGCGATGGGCTTCGAGCTCGTGAAGCTGGTCGCCGGCAAGTCGCCCGAGGGGGGCTGGGCCAAGCACGCCTTCTACCGCACCGAGGGCGGCGACATGATCGCCTTCTGGGACCTCCACGACGCCGGCCTCCCCGACGACTGGTCGCCGGCGATCTCGACGGGGCTCGGCCTGCCGGTCTGGGCCAATCACATCGCGTTCCGCGCGCACGGCCTCGACGACATCGAGCGCCGCAAGCGGCGCTGGCTCGAGCTCGGTCACGACGTCGCCGAGATCGACCACGGCTGGTGCGTGTCGATCTACACCACCGACCCGAGCGGCACGCTGGTCGAGTGGTGCACCGACACCAAGGCGCTCGGTGCGGCGGATCGCGCGGAGGCCGAGCGCCTGCTCGCCGACCCGCATCCTCCGCTCGAGGCGGGAGCGCAGGCGGTCTTCCACAAGGCGCCGCCGCGCTGATCCGGCTCGCTTTGCAATCCCCAACCAGAGGAGCGGTCGATGAGCGATTTCACGATGACGATCGAGGGCAAGAGCATCCCCGGCGAGAGCAGCTTCGGCGTGATCAACCCCGCCACCGGCCAGGTGTTCGCGCAGGCCCCCGAGTGCAGCCGCGCGCAGCTCGACGCCGCCATGGACGCCGCGGCGCGGACGTTCCCGAGCTGGCGCGGCGACGTGGCGAAGCGCCGCAAGGCGCTCCTCGACTGCGCCGAGGCGGTGAAGGCGCGCATCGGCGAGCTCGCTCCCATCCTCACCCAGGAGCAGGGTAAGCCGGTGGCGCGCGCGACCGAGGAGCTGTTCGGGACCGCGATCTGGTTCCAGTACACGGCCTCGCTCGAGATCCCCGTCGAGGTGCTGCAAGACGACGCGAACGTGCGCGTCGAGGTGCGCCGCCGCCCCTACGGCGTGATCGGCGCGATCACGCCCTGGAACTACCCGGTGATGCTCGCGGCCTGGAAGATCGCGCCGGCGCTGCTCGCCGGGAATACCATCGTGCTGAAGCCGTCGCCCTTTACGCCGCTCTCGACGCTCAAGCTCGGCGAGATCCTGCGCGACGCGCTGCCGGCCGGCGTCCTCAACGTCGTGTCGGGCAACGACCAGCTCGGCGCCTGGATCACCGGGCACCCGACGGTGCGCAAGATCTCGTTCACCGGCTCGGTGGCGACCGGCAAGAAGGTGGCGCTCGCCGCCGCGCCGGACCTCAAGCGCATCACGCTCGAGCTCGGTGGCAACGACGCGGCGATCGTGCTCGACGACGCCGACCCGAAGAAGGTGGCGGAGAAGCTGTTCTGGGGCGCCTTCACCAACACGGGGCAGGTGTGCAGCGCGATCAAGCGCCTCTACGTGCACGAGCGCGTCTACCAGCCGGTGCTGGACGAGCTCGCCGCCGTGGCGAAGTCGATCAAGGTGGGCGACGGACTGCAGCCCGACAGCCAGCTCGGGCCGCTCAACAACAAGATGCAGTTCGATCGCGTGAACGAGCTCGTCGAGGACGCCAAGCAGCACGGCGGGCGCTGCGTGACGGGCGGAGCGCCGCTTCCGGGCGGCGGCTACTTCATCCCGCCGACCCTCGTCACGGGCATCGCCGAGGGGACCCGGCTGGTCGACGAAGAACAGTTCGGGCCCGCGCTGCCGGTGATGCCGTATCGCGACGTCGAGGACGTCGTGCAGCGCGCCAACCGCACCATGTACGGGCTCTCCGGCTCGGTCTGGTCGAGCAACCCGGAGCGCGCGGCCGAGGTGGCGGGTCGACTCGAGTGCGGGACCGCCTGGGTGAACCAGCATCTCGCGATCCTGCCGAGCGCGCCCTTCGGCGGAGCTAAGTGGTCGGGCATCGGCGTCGAGAACGGCCCTTGGGGCCTGCTCGGCTTCACCGAGCTGCAAACGGTCAACATCGCGAAGGGCTAGAGGGGAAACAGCGCCTCGAGCTGGGCCAGGGCCTGGGGCGTGAGCTTCACGCTCGAGGCCTTGGCGTTCTCGGCGACCTGCGCGGGGCGCGTCGCCCCGACGATCACGCTCGACACGCAGGTGCGTCGGAGACACCACGCCAACGCGAGCTGGGCGCTGGTGGCGCCGAGCTCCTCGGCGAGCGGCCGCAGCTTCGCGACCCGCGCCAGCACGTCGGGCGCGAGGAAGTCGCCCATGAAGCGCGAGGCGGTCGGGTGCGCGGCGCGGCTGCCGGGCGGGGTTGCGCCGGGCGCGTATTTGCCGGTCAGCACGCCTTGCGCGAGCGGGCTCCACACGATCTGGCCGATCCCCTCGCGCTCGCAGACCGGCAGCACCTCGCGCTCGATGCCGCGGCGCAGCAGCGAGTACTGCGGCTGGTTCGAGATCGGGGGGTAGCCGTGCCAGGCCTCGGCGGCGCGCACCGCGTCGAGCAGCTGCGCGGCGCGCCACTCCGAGGTCCCCCAGTAGAGCACCTTGCCCTGGCGGATCAGGTCCTCGTAGGCGCGCACGGTCTCCTCGATCGGGACCGTCGGGTCCGCGCGGTGACACTGGTGGAGGTCGATGTAATCGGTGCCGAGGCGCCGCAGCGAGGCCTCGACGCTCTCGAACAGATGCTTGCGCGAGAGGCCGCGGTCGTTGGGGTCCTCGGAGCGCGGGAAGAACGCCTTGGTCGCGATCACGACGTGCTGGCGCGGCACGCCGCGCAGCGCCTCGCGCAGCGCCTCCTCGGCCGCACCGTCGGCGTAGACGTCGGCGGTGTCGAAGAGGTTGATGCCGTGGTCGAGCGCGCAGCGCACGATCTCGCTGGCCGAGGAGCCGTCGACCGTCGCGCCGAAGGTCAGCCACGAGCCGAGCGAGACCTCGCTCACGCGCAGCCCGCTGCGCCCGAGATGGCGGTATTCCATGCCGCGAGCTTAACCCAGCGGGCGGTCGATCAGCTGCGCCGGAAGCGGCCGAGCCCCACGAGCCCGGCGATGGCGCCCGGACGAGGCCCTGTCAACCCACGATCTCGCGAAGTCGATACACTGACCGGCCCTATGCTGCGGCTGGCTGCGCCGACCGATCCTGCCTGGCCCGCGCGTGCCCTCGCGCACCTCGACGAGTTGCTGCTCGACCACGCGCACCTCGAGAAGAAGGCCGCCGGCACCGCCGTCGCGCTGCTGTTCCGCTACCCCGAGCGCCGCGAGCTGCAGCAGCCGCTGGCGCGGCTCGCGCGCGAGGAGCTGGCGCACTTCGAGGCCGTGCTCGGGCAGCTCGCGCGCCGCGGGGTCGGCTTCGCGCGCCAGCGCGCCGGCGGCTACGCGGGCCGGCTGCATCGCTTCGTGCGCCCGGATGAGCCGGGGCGCCGCCTCGACACGCTGCTCGTCGCCGCGCTGATCGAGGCGCGCAGCTGCGAGCGCTTCGGCCTGCTGGCCGGCGCGCTGCGCGGCGTCGACGACGAGCTGGCGGCGTTCTACGCGGAGCTGCTCGCCTCCGAAGCCCGCCACCACGGCGAATATGTCCAACTCGCGCTCGCAGGCTCCTCGGAGGACGAGGTCTGGACGCGGCTCGAGCTCGCGGCGCGCCACGAGGCGGAGGTCCTCGCAGCTCTGTGCGAGCCGCGCGTCCACGGCTGAGCGAGGCGCGCCCGGCCCTTGCGTGCGTGCCTGCTGACCCGGCGGTAGGCTCGCTTGATCCGGGGGAGAGAGCCGGGAGGAACCCATGAGCGACGCCGAACGCTTCCACACCGACGTGCGGATGCAGAGCGTGTTCCGCGACCACTACGCTCTGGATGCGGAAAAGCTCGAAGGTCTCTACAGCAAGTCCAAGCGTCACCAATGGAATGCGGAGCTCGACGTGGACTGGGACGAGTACCAGCCCGAGGTCGAGATCCTGGATCCCGAGCGCGACTTCCTGAGCCGGCTGCGCTGCGTCCAGGAGCTCGACGCCGAAACGCAGCGGCGGCTCTACCGGGAGGCGGCGACCTTCAGCCTGTCGCAGATCCTGCACGGCGAGCAGGCCGCCCTCATGGTGTGCGGACAGCTCGTCAACGTGGTGCCCGACCTCGACGGCAAGTTCGCCGCCGCGGTCCAGGTGATGGACGAGGCCCGACACGTCGAGGTGTTCGCGCGCTACCTCGACAAGATCGGGCACCGCTACCCGATCGACCCCGATCTCCGGGCCATCGTCGAGCAGATCCTCGCCGAGGTCGACTGGGAGGCGAAGTGCGTCGGGATGCAGGTGATCCTCGAGAGCGTCGCGCTCGGCTTCTTCCGGGCCGGCACCGACATGGCGATCGAGCCGGTGTTCCGCTCCTTCATCGGGCGGGTGCACGAGGACGAGGCGCGCCACGTCGCGTACGGCGTGCTCTCGCTCGAAGCGCGGATTCCCGTGCTCCCCGACGAGGCGAGGCGCAGGCTCGAGGATCTCGCCTACGAGAGCGTGCTGCGCATCGGCGGCCGCGGCGGGCAGCCGTCGTTCACGACCCAGTTCCGCGCCCTCGCGCGCGCCGGGCTCGACACCCAGAGCTTCATGCCGAAGCTGATCGCCGAGGTGATGGATCCGGCCGGCCTCGACCTCGAGGGCATCGGAGATCCGCTCACCGCGACGGTGATCCCGAACCTGATGCGTGTCGGGCTGGTGCCGGAGCGACATCGCCTCGGCTACCTCGCGCAGGGCTGGCGCGTCGACCCGGTCGCCGGGACGATCGACGACATCCACACCTGGCATCCCGACTGTCAGGCGGCGCGAAGGGAGCTCGCGGCGCGCGGTGGGAGCGTCGCCAAGCCCGACTAGCGCGCGTCGACGGCGCCGGCACCGCGCTCAGGCGTCGACCGCGTCCTCGAGCGCGGCGAGCAACCGGTCGGCGACGTCCTCGCGCGCGTTCTCGCCCATCAGCCCGATCCGCCAGACCCGGCCGGCGAGCTTGCCGAGCCCGCCGCCGATCTCGATGTCGTGGCGCTCGAGCAGACGCCGGCGCACGGCGGCCTCGCCGGCGGCCAGCACGCGCGGAGGGAGCCGCACCGAGGTGAGCATCGGCAGCCGGTGCTCGGGCGCCACCAGCGGCTCGAAGCCGAGCCGCTCCAGGCCCGAGACCAGGTGCGCGGCGGCACGCCGGTGGCGCGCGGCACGCCGCTCGATGCCTTCCTCCTCGACGATGCGCAGGCCCTCGGCCAGCCCCGCGATCGCGCCGACCGGCGCGGTGTGGTGGTAGATGCGGCGCTCGCCGAAGTAGCCGCCCAGCAGGTTCAGGTCGAAGTACCAGCTCGGCACGGGGGCGCGCCGGCGCGCCAGCCGCTCGAGCGCACGCGGCCCGAACGAGGCCGGCGCCAGGCCCGGTGGACACGAGAGGCATTTCTGTGTCGCGCTGTAGGCGGCGTCGATGCCCCACGCGTCGAGCGCGACCGGGAGCCCCCCGAGCGAGGTGACGCAGTCGAGCACGACGAGCGCACCGGCCTCGCCCGCCGCGCGCGCGATCGCCTCGACCGGCTGCCACACGCCGGTGGAGGTCTCGGCGTGGACGAGGGCGACCAGCGCGGGGCGCACGCGTGCGATGGCGTCGCACATCGCAGCCGGATCCAGGATCGTCCCCGGCTCCGTCTCGACGCGCGCGACGCGTGCGCCGAGTCGGGCTGCGACGTCGCACATGCGCTCGCCGAACACGCCGGCCACACCGATCAGCGCGGCGTCGCCCGGCTCGACCAGGTTCACGAAGCACGCCTCCATGCCTCCGCTGCCGGTGGCGGAGAGCGGGATGGTGAGCCGGTTCTCGGTGCCGAACAGGCGGCGCAGGCGAGCCTGCACCTCCTCGACGATCGAGAGGAAGACCGGGTCGAGATGCCCGAGCAACGGCTCGGCGAGCGCGGCGAGCACGCGCGGCGCGACGTTGGAAGGGCCCGGTCCGAGCAGCAGTCGGTGCGGAAGCGACATGACGGAACGGATACCGCGAACGTTGACAGGCCCAAAGCGTCCGCCTACGTTGCGTGCAGTTCATCCCCGCGGGAAGAATCCTCCTCGGTTCCGGAGTCGAGACGTCTTGAAGCGCTGGCTCGCCCTCGTGATGGGAGTCGGCATCGCGGCCGCGGCGCTCTTCGCGCTGGTGACCGCGCGGCCGCACCACGCTCGCCGCGCGGCGCATGGCGAGATCGACGCCGCCTCGCGCGCGAAGCTCGAGCGCGTGATCGAGAGCGCGGCTGGTGGGGGCAGCGCGTCCTCGGGGGCGCAGCGATGAGGGCGCTGCGAACGCGCGAGGACTGGGAGCGCGAGGAGCGCGAGCGGCTGGCGCCGTGGGCGGTGCGCAGCGCGGACTCGCGCGGCCGCCTGGTGCCCGAGCCCGAGCATCTCTACCGCACCGTGTTTCAGCGCGACCGCGATCGCGTGGTCCACTCGCGGGCGTTTCGCCGCCTCGAGTACAAGACGCAGGTCTTCGTGCACCACGAGGGTGACCACTACCGCAACCGGCTCACGCACACCCTGGAGGGCGCCCAGATCGCTCGCACCATCGCGCGCGCGCTGCGCCTGAACGAGGATCTGGCGGAAGCGGTGGCACTCGCTCACGACCTCGGCCATCCCCCCTTCGGTCACGCCGGTGAACGCGTGCTCAACGAGCTGCTGCGCGACGCCGGCGGCTTCGACCACAATCGCCAGACGCTGCGCGTCGTCGATCTGCTGGAGGAGCGCTACCCCCGCTTCCGCGGCCTCAACCTGAGCTGGGAGACGCGCGAGGGCATCCTCAAGCACGGCTGTCGCTGGGAGCATCCGGTCCCGGTGCCCGAGCGCGGCGCGCAGCCCTCCTTGGAGGCCCAGGTCGCCGATCGCGCCGACGAGATCGCCTACAGCAACCACGACCTCGACGACGGCCTGCGCTCGGAGCTGATCGATCTCGATCAGCTCGCCGAGATCTCCCTGTGGCGCGAGGCGCACCAAGCGGTGCGCGCGCGCATCCCGGGCGCCGGCGACGCGGTGATCCGCGCCCAGACGATCGTCGCGCTCATCAACCGGCTCGTCGGCGACCTGATCGAATCGAGCGCCGAGCGGCTGGAGGGCGCCGCTCTGGCCGACGCCGACGCGCTGCGCGCGGCGCCCGAACGGCTGCTCGGCTACGCGGCGGCGGTCGAGAAGGCGTTGCGCGAGCTCAAGGACTTCCTGTTCGGGAACCTCTACCATCATCCGCACGTGATCGCGACCAACGAAAGGGCGGAGCGGGTGCTCTGCGAGCTGTGGCACGCGTACCGGAGCGACCCGGGCCTGCTGCCGCCCCAGGTGCGCGCGCGCTTCGGCGAGGACGGCGAGCTGCGCGCCGTTGCGGACTACGTGGCCGGCATGACGGACCGCTTCGCGCTCGCGGAGCACCGCCGGCTGATGGACACCGATGCCGGGCTGTGAGACCGAGGTCCGCGTGGCGTTCGCAACCGCCCCCGACTGGGACACCGCGGCGCGCATCGCGCGCGCGCTGGTCGAGGAGCGGCTGGCCGCGTGCGCCAACCTGGTTCCCGGCGTGCGCTCGATCTATCGCTGGCAGGGGAGGGTCGAGGACGCCGCCGAGGTGCTGATGGTGCTGAAGACGCGCGCCGATCGCGTCGACGCGCTCGGCGACCGGCTGCGAGCGCTCCACCCCTACGAGCTGCCCGAGCTCGTGGCGCTGCCCGCCGCCGGCGGCCTCGCCGGCTACCTCGACTGGGTCCTCGAGGAGGCGCGCGCGTCGTGAGCCTGGCGGGTGCGCTCGAGTCCGCTGCCGCTGCGCTCCCGGATCTCGCGGACGCGATCCGCCCGGCGAACGGCGACCCGACCCGGCTGCTCGAGCTGCTCGAGCCGGACGCCGCGGGTGCGGTGCTCGGCTGGCTGCTCGAGCACGAGCCGGCTGCCGGCGAAGAGCTGGCGCTCGCTTGGGCCGAGGACGCCCGTGGCGTCGCGCCGCTGCGGCGCGTGGAGGCCGGATCGCTCGCCAAGACGGGGCGCAAGGCGCTGCGCCGCGCGCACCATCGACTGCGCTCGCGCGGCGTCGAGGTGGGCGCGGAGCGGCCGCGCGCAGTGGTCGCGGCGCTCCCAAAGCTCGCCGACGAGCTCGCGGGCGCGCTCGTGTCGCGCCCGGATCCGAGCGGCGCGCAGCTCGTCGTGATCGTCGAGTCGAACCCAGCAGGCGGGGCGCGCGTGTACCAGGCGGCGGTCGATGTCGAGCAGGGTGTGCTCGAGTTCCACGTCTGGAGCGCCACGCGTTCGCAGGCGCGCAAGCTGCTGCGCGACCTCGCGGGCAATGCGCGCATCGGCTGCGTCGAGGCGCCGCGCTCGGCGCTCGCGGCGCTGCTCTCGCGCGCGGCCGCGGCGCAGCCGGGCGAGCGGCCGCTGCCGCACGCCTTCGCCGAGTGGCGGGGTCGCGTCGCGCGACCCGCCGAGGGGACGCCGACGCCCGGCGAGCTGGCGCGAGCCGCCCTGACGGCGGAGCCCGACGTCGCGGGGCTGCGCGAGGTGGCGAGCCGGGTTGCAGCGGGCGAGATCGGCCCCTGGCCGCCGCCGCCCGAGACGCTGCGCGAGCTCGCCGAGAAGGTGCGCAAGGCGCTCGAGAGCCCCCTGCTTGTGAACGAGTCGCAGCGCCGGGCGCAGGTCGATGCGGTGATCGCCGACACCGTCGCCTCCCGCTACGCCGGAGCGGGCGGCGAGGTCACCGCAGGCCGCCTCGAGGAGTGCGCCTACGGCGCCTGGAAGGGCGGGCGCGAGGAGGAAGCGCTCGGCTGCATCGCCGCCGCGCGCGCCTTTCGCGAGCGGGCGCCCGCCGACAACCCGGTGGCGCGAGCCCTCGTCGAGCGGGCGCTCCGGCCCTTCCTCGAGGCGCTGCGGGCGGAGCAGTCCTCGTCGCTGGTGGCGAGGCCCTGAGCGCGATGCTGCTCGCCCAGGGTCGCTACTGGCGCGTTACGCTCACGAAGAAGCGCGGGAGCGCGCTCTTCGCGCTGGGCAAGCTCACGGGAGAGCTCGAGGAGCTCGCCTCGTTCGAGGTGGAGGTTCCCCTCGCGCGCTGGAACTCGCTGGTGAAGCTGGCCGAGTCCGATCGCAAGCTGCTCGGCGGCCTGCTGCTCGACCACGCCGCGGCCAAGGACCTGGTCGCGCGGGTGGTCGGCAGCGACCGCCTGCTCTGTGAGATGCAACGCATGGTGCGCGACGCGACCGTCGCGCTGATCGAGGCCGGGGCGCTGCAGATCGCGCCCGCCTCGGAGGAGGAGTGACATGCGCAGGCGCTTCGGCCGTCGGCGCTGGGGTGGTGGAGACGAGGGCGGGCGCTCGCTCGACGTGGCGCGCGAGCTGGCTCGCGTTGCCGCATCGGGCGTGGTGCCGGCGGACGCGCTCGAGCCGGCAGATGCCGACGAGGTGCCGGGGGCGCTCGCCGCGGTCGGTGCCGGGACTTCGCGTGAAGGCGAGCCGCTGATCGTCGCGACGTCGCCCGCGGGCGGCGACGCCTGGCTGGCCGCCGTCGCGGTCGGCGCGCGCCTGGTCGAGGAGGAGGGCTTCGCCGGGGTTGCGTACGCGGTCGCGCCGAGCTGGCCGCTCGCTGCGCGCCGGCGCCTCGGCTTGCTGCGTCCGGGCGGGCTGCGCGTGCGCGCGCGCCTCGAGGCCGCCGCGCCGGGCGCGGAGCGCGACGTCGCACCCGAGGCGCCCGAGGCGCCGCTGCCCGGCCCGCTCGCGCTCGATGCGGAAGCCGGCGCGCGCGCGTTGCTCGAGCGCGCCGCCACTGCGCTCGCGGGGCTTGCCGCCAAGCACGGCGGCTCCGTGCGGCCCGGCGCCGCGGGCCTCGAGCTCCTCCTGCTCGGCCGCGTGGTGGCCGGCCTGCGCGCCGACGATCGGGGCGTCTGGCTCGAGGCGTGGGAGCCGCGGCGCGAGAGCATGCGACTCGCCCCCGACGCGCTCTCCGACGCGCTCGACCGGCTCGAGGGATCGCTGCGCAAGTTCCTGACTGACCGCCGGATTCGCGAAGGTGAGCCGGGCCTGCGCGCGCTCCTCGCCGGGCACCTCGTCCAGGCCGCCGGAGTGCGCGACCCACGGCTGTGGCCGAACGCGGGCCCGGCCGGCGAGGCGATCGACTTCGCCGGGATCGACGGCGCAGGGCACGCGGTGATCGGCGTCGCGCGCCAGGAGCTCACCCTCACCGCGCTCGGCTCCGTGCTCGACGGCTGGCTCGCGCTCGCGCCGCGCTTGCCGGCGCTGCTCGCGGAGGCACGGCCTCCGGCGCGCCCCGGCGCGCCGCCGCTGCTGCTCGCCGCCGAGCGCGTCGATCCGGCTGCGCTGCGCGTGCTCGCTTGCCTCGACCTCGAGCTGCGCTACTTCGCTGTCGAGGGGCTCGGCCGGCGCGAGCCGGTGCTGGTGCCGCGCGCAGCGCTTGCGCGCCTCGTGCCGGGCAGGCCGCGCGAGGCGGTGCCCGCCGCGGCGCAGGCGAGCTTCGAGCTGCGCGAAGCGATCGCGCTGCCCGCGGCGCCGGAGCGCCCGCCGATCCCGCAGCGCGAGTTCGATCGACCTGCGCCGCCCGTTGCGCCGACGACACCGACGAGCGATGCCGAGGCGGAAGAGGGCCCGCGCCGGCGCTTCGAGGAGTTCTCGTTCTTCGATCTGGCCGAGGTGCCGTCCGACGAGGCCGGCCGGCCGGGCGGGCGCCGCCGGCGCCGCCGGCGCCGCTCGCGCGGGCGTGGTCCCGGGGCGGCGCCGTTCGAGGTCGGTGCGGGCGCCGGCGACGGCGCCGAGGCGCCGGCCGAGGACGACGAGGAGGCGGAGGCGGAGCCCGAGGCTCGCACGGCGCCGGAGCCGCGTTCGCGGCGCGGCCGGCGTGGACGCGGCCGCGATCGGGATCGCAGGGCGCGGGCTCCCGAGCGCATCGCGCCGTCGCAGCTGGCGCCGGAGCAGGGCGAAGCGGCAGGTGCCGAGGGCGAGGCGCGCGAGCCGGACGAGGTCGAGGGCGACGAGGCGCTGGTACCGCTCGCGGAGGTCCCCGAAGTCGAGGAGGCGGCCGAGCCCGTCTACGACGACGAGGAGGAAGCCGAGGAGGAGGAGGAGAGCGCCGGGGAGGCGCGCATCCGCCGCGAGCGCGAGGCACGCCGCCGGGCCCGCCTCGCCAAGACCGAGCCGGAGCCGGTGGCGCCGCCGCCGCCGCGGGCGCCCCGCCGGCGCGCGGCGATCCTGGCCCACGCGGACCGCGACTCGATCGCCGCGGCAGTGCTGCTGGCGCGCGACCTGCGCCTGCTCGACGGCATCTGGATCTACCCCCAGGCCGATCTGATGACGTTCTTTCGCAGCGTCGCCACCGATCTGCGCGAGGACACACCGATCTACGTCGTCGGCTTCGCGGCTTCGCCGGCGCGCGACACGCTCCAGGCGGCCTCCCTCTACCGCGAGCGCCTGGTCTGGTACGACCACCACGAGTGGCCGCCCGAGGATCTCGACCGGCTGCGCGCCGCGATCGGCGCCGAGGCCGTCCACGTCGACCCCTCCTGCGACAGCTCGCTGGCGATCGTGCTCTCGGGCTCTTCGCGCCGCAGCCGCTTCTCGGACAAGCTCGTCGACCTGGTGACGGGGCGCTTCACGCGCCACGACTACGAACGCTGGGGGCGGCTGTGGTGGTGGCGGCTCGGGCAGCTCGGCTCGCGCCCGGGCGAGCGGCGCGCCGAGCTCGACGCGTTGCTCGCGGGTCGCCCCTCGGACTTGGCGCGCGAGGCGTCGCGCGCGGCGGCGCCGCCGCCGCCGCCCGAGGTCGCGTGGGTCGCGGAGCGCGACTTCCGGCTGGTCCACTTCGGGGGCTACGCGCTGGTGCGCGTGCCGGTGCCGGCGGGCTGCGACGCGCACCTGGCAGCGCGCGTCGCCCGCGAGCGCTACGGCGCCCAGCTCTCGCTCGCCTGGGTCGAGGGCAGCGAGCGCTTCGTGCTCGGCGCGGACGACGCCACCAGCCGCCGCGCGCTCGACCTGGGCGCGATGATCGAGCACCTCGCGGACAAGTTCGCCTGGGTGAGCGCATTGCCCGACGCCGACCACGTCTCGCGCTTCCGGATCGAGGGCGCAGCGGCGCACGCGGAGCGCGTCGACGAGGTGGTGGGCCAGATCGCGATGGGCCGCTCCCTGCTCGAGGGCTAGCGCTGACGCTCGCGGGGAACTTCGTCGAGCTGTTCTCGTCGGTGCAGGGCGAGGGCCCGCACGTGGGCGCCTCGACGCTCTTCGTGCGCCTGGGCGGCTGTGACCTGCGCTGCCGCTGGTGCGACTCGCCCCACACCTGGCGCGCCGGGCCGACCTGCCGCTTGGAAACGGCGCGCGGCAGCGGATCCTTCCGCACGCTCGCGAACCCGGTCGCGGTCGACGCGCTGCTCGAGGCCGCGCAGGCGCTCGATCCGGCCGCGCACCGCTTCGTGTCGCTGACCGGCGGCGAGCCCCTGCTGCAGCCCGAGGTGGTTCGCGCGCTCGCGGCGGCGCTGCGCGGGCGCGGGCCGCGCATCCACCTCGAGACGCACGGGCTCGCGGCGGCGGCGCTCGAACGCGTGCTCGGCGCGATCGACGTGGTGTCGATGGACTGGAAGCTCGCGAGCGACGTGCGGCGCGAGGGCGAGCCGGCCAGCGTACTCGAGTCGGCCGGCCGCGACTTCCACGCCGCGCACGAGGCCTTCCTGGGCGTCGCGCTCGGCGCGCCCGAGCGCTACGTCAAGATCGTGGTGAGCCCGGCGAGCCGCGACGAAGAGGTGCTCGAGGCGTGCGAGCGGATCGCGCGCATCGCGCGCGACACGCTCGTCGTGCTGCAGCCGGTCACGCCCTTCGGGCCGGTGCGCGAACGGCCCGCGGCGCGGCGCATGCTCGCGCTCGCGGCGCGGGCCGCCGAGCGCCTCGCCGACGTGAGGGTGATTCCGCAGACGCATCCGATCTACGGGGCGCCGTAGGCGAGCCACGCGCTTCATGGCGCGGTCGTCAGGCGGCCGAGCTCGTCGGCGATGGCGCCGCACACGTCGTCGCGCACCGCCTTCGCCGCCACCTTGATCGCGTTCTCGAGCGCGCGCTCCCGCGAGCGACCATGCGCCTTGATCACGATGCGCTCGAAGCCGAGGATCGGCGCGCCCCCGTAGGAGGCGTAGTCGAGCAGATTCGAGACGCGGGCCAGGCCGTCGCGCAACAGGAAGCGGCCGGCGCGCCAGCGCAGGCGCTGGCGGTAGACGGCGTCGCCCATCGCGACCAGCACGTCGCCCATGCTCTCGAGCAGCTTCAGCACGACGTTTCCCATCACGCCGGGGCACACGACCACGTCGACCGCCCCGAGCGGCACGTCCTTGCCCTCGACGTTGCCGCGGAACGCGATGCCGGGAGCGCGCGCCAGCGCGGCATGCGCCTCGCGCAGCAGCGCGTCGCCCTTGAACGCCTCCTCGCCGATGTTGAGGAGACCGACGCTCGGCTTCGGCACCTTCGAGATGCGCGCCGCGTAGGCGGCGCCCATCGCAGCGAACTGCAGCAGGTCCTCGGGCGTGCAGCTCAGGTTCGCGCCGACGTCGAGCAGCAGCGCGAAGGGGTCGGGGTTGTGCGGCCGCGGCAGCGTCGGGTGGACGGCCGCGAGCGCGGTGCGTCGCACGCCCGGCAGGCGCGGAATGGCGCGCGCCGCGTGCAGCAGCAGCGCGCCGGTGTTGCCCGCCGAGACCAGCGCGTCGGCGCGTCCACCGGCGACGGCGTCCGCGGCGAGCGCGAGCGAGGAGGCCGTCCGCCGCGCGGCCTCGCGTGGCGACTCGTGCATCGGCACCGCGTCCGGGGCGTCGAGCCACTCGATGCGCGCGCGCTCGGCGCCGAGGCGGTCGAGCTCGGGCGCGAGGCGCGCCGCATCGCCGACCAGCAGCAGCCGGATGTCGGTCTCCCGCGAGATCGCCGCGGCGGCGCGCAGCACCGACTGCGGCGCGAGATCCCCGCCCATCGCGTCGACTGCGACGGTGCGCGGCCGGCTCACGCGGAATCGGCCGGCGGGATTCCGGCGCGGGTCATCGGCGCAAGGTATCACGGAGCGTGCGCAGCGCGTCGCGCGGCGCAGTACTGCGGCGATTGCCGAAGCGCTCGGCGAGGTAGGACTCGGTGAGCGACCAGAAGGCGGCGGCGGCGGCGGGCGGGATGGCGCGCGCGGCGCGGCGCGCGAAATCGCGCGCCGAAATCGCGTCGCCCCGCACCAGGCCCGCGCGCCGCTCGAGCAGCCGCAGCGCGTCGGCGTAGGCCGCCGGCAGCCGCCGGCCCGGAGCGCGGCGCCGGCGCCAGCGCCCGAGCGCCAGCCCGAGCGCGCCGAGCCCGGCGCCGGCCACCAGCCACGGCGCGAAGCGCCGCAGCGCGAAGCGCGCCGCCAGCGTGCCGTCGGGGCGCTGTCCGGCGCTCGGACTCGGCTCGCGCGCATCACGCCACTGGCGCCAGGCGAGCCAGCCCGAGCGGATCGCGCGCATCTGGTCGGAGCGATCGAACTCCACCACGTGCCGATACCACCAGTGCTCGACCGCGCCGGCGACGTCGCGCAGCTCGGCGCTCCAGTCGAGCGCGTCGGCGCGCAGCCGCAGGTCCGGGGGGGTCGGGTCGTAGCGAACCCAGCCGGCGCGCTCGAAGTGGACCTCGACCCAGGCGTGGGCATCCGAGCGCGAGAGCTCGACGAAGCCGCCGATCTCGTTCTCGCGGCCGCCCGCGAAGCCGTTGACCAGGCGCGCGGGGATGCCGATCGAGCGCAGCAAGACCACCATCGCGGATGCGAAGTACTCGCAGTGGCCCTCGGTGTGGTCGAGCAGGAAGGTTTCGATCGGCGAGTGCCGGTCGCCCGGTCGCTCGGGCGGCGGCGTGTCGCTGTAGCGACCGGTGCGCCGGAGCTGACGCTCGAGCGCCGCTGCGCGGTCGGCATCGGTCGCGGCACCCTCGGTGGCCCGCAGCGCGAGCTGATGGATCTCGGGGGAGAGCTCGGGCAGCTCGAGCCAGCGCGTGGGATCGCCGCGCGGTGGCGCGGCGCGGTCGGCCCGCAGATCGGCGAGGCTCGGCGTGCGCGTCGACGTCTCCACGGTGTAGTGGATGCGATCCGAGACCGTCTCGGGCGCGTAGACGCCCCCGTTCACGTCGCCCTCGAGGCGCCCGACGCTGCCTTCGAGCTGGAGCGGAACGCCGGCGGCGAAGAGCACGCCCGAGCCCACCGGCTCCCGCACCACGCGCTGCTGCAGGTCGGGCGGCTCGGGACGACTCGGCGGGCCCGCGCCCGGACGGCGCAGCGCGGGGCTGGCGAGCCGCACACCGAGGTCCGCGGCGCCCGCGAGCAGCTCGTGGCGCGACGGGGTCACGGACCAAGTACGGCCGTCGAAGCGGTCGAAGGCGAGGCCGCGCCAGTAGGCCGCTTCGCGCGGGGGCGCGTTGCCGCGCAGGGTCTCGACGCGCAGCACGACGGTCGGATCCTGGCGGATCCGCCCGAGATCACCGAGCGAGACGCGGTCGGAGAAGCCCGCCGCCGGTGTGCCGAACAGGCCCGGAGCCGCGAGTGAGCCTGAGCGCACGCGGGGCAGCACGAGGAAGATGACGAGCGCCAGCGCGATCGAGAGCGCGGAGGCCGCAAGCGTGGTGCGCAGCAAGCCCGGCGCCTGCGCGCCGCGGGCCGACCACGGCTCGCCCGCGGCGAGCGCCTCCATCCACAGCGTGTGCACCACCAGCGTCCAGACGACCGCGAGCACGAAGGCGACGAGCAGCGGCGGGAACAGCGGGCTGTCGGTCAGGTTGGCGGCCAGGATCATCTGGAACAGCGCGAGCGCGACGAGCAGGAAGTCCGAGCGACGCGCCCGCGCGTCGAGGAGCTGCAGCGCGAGGGCGAGGTGCGCGAACTGCGCGAGCGCGACGAGCGCGAGCGCGCCGCGCACCCACAGCGCGATGCTGGTGCCGGTCACGGCGACGAGCCCGGCGTTCAGCACCCAGCCGCTGCGCTGCCAGCCGCGCGGTCGGCCGCGCAGCGCGACGGCGGCGGCGAGCGCGGCGGCGTGGAGCGCGAGCGCGGCCGGCGCCAGCTCGCCGGTGGCGGCCAGCGCGACGTCGCTCACGGCCACCAGCCCGTAGCTCGAAAGCGGTCGCGGCGGCGTCGCGCCGGCGCCGTGCATCAGGGCTCGTCCTGCGCGCGTGGCCCGCCCTCGTTCGGCTCGGGCTGGACCAACGCGAGGTAGCCGAGCAGGCGGGCGCGGTGGATGGGCCCTGCGCCCGGCGCGAGCGCGGCGCCGTCCGTGCGCAGGCCGACGCGGAGGCCGGCGCGCAGGCCGGCCTCGGCTTGCGCGGCGGCGCGCTCGACCGCGCGCTCGAAGGGTTCGCCCCCCGCGGCGCCGCGCGTGCGCAGCACGACCTCCGACTCGCCCGCGGCGTCGCCCTCGGCGTTGCGAACCAGCAGGGCGCCGCGCCGCCACGACGCGCGCCAGTGCACGCGGCGCGCCGAGTCGCCCGGAGCGAAGTCGCGGAGCCCGGCGACCTCGCTCTCGTCGGCGCTGCGCCCCTGCACCTCCTGGCCGCGCGGGCGCAGCGCCTCGCTCGCGCGCGGTGGCGCGGCGGGCGCCAGCGGCGGGTACACGATCACTTCCGCGTAGCGCTCGATCCACAGCGACTTCGCGAACAGACCGAAGGGGAAGCGCGTGGTGACGCGGAAGCCGCGGAAGTGCAGCGCGCCGCGGTGCGCGGGCTCGAACTCGTAGCTGCGCCTCTCGCGCTGGCCGGGGGCGATTCGCAGCGCGAACGCGCCGCCCAGGCGCGCGTCGGGAGCGGGCGGGGCGGCCGCGCCGAAATCGTCGACGGCGATGGCGTGCGCCCACACCCGGCGCTGCGCGTTCGCGATCTCGAGCACCACGCGCGCGCCCCGGCCCGCGGCGAGCTCGAAGGGCAGGCGGCGTTCCACGTCGATTCCGCGCAGCGCCGCTTCCGAGAGCACGCCCGAGAGCACCAGGAAGGCGAGCATCAGGGACAGCACCAGGTAGAGCAGGTTGTTCCCGGTGGTGAGCGCGGCGAAGCCCACCGAGAACACCAGCAGGAAGAAGATCCAACCGGCGCGGGTCGGGCGCAGCTGCCGAGGCGGCCGCAGCGCGCGCCGGAGCGCGCCGATCAGAGCGGCACGGCGACGCCGTCCAGGATCTCGCGGATCACCCACTCCGCCTCCTCGGGCCCGCGGCCCGCGATCTCGCCGCGCGGATCGAGCACGATGCGATGCGCGAGCACCCCGAGCGCGAGGTCGCGCACGTCCTCGGGAATGCAGAAGTCACGGCCGTCGACGAGCGCGCGCGCTTGCGCGGCGCGGCGCAGCGCGACCGCGCCGCGCGGCGACGCGCCGAGCCGGACGCCGCGGTGTTCGCGCGTCGCGCGCACGATCTGCAGCAGGTAGCCGACCAGGCCGTCGTCGAACTTCACGCGCTCGGCGGCGGCGCGCATCGCGAGCAGGTCGGCGCCGCGCAGCACGGCGGCGAGGCGCGGCAGCTCGGTGGCGGCGGGGTCCTCGCGCAGCACCGCCGCCTCGTCGGCCGGCTCGGGGTAGCCGATGCGCAGTCGCAGCAGGAAGCGGTCGAGCTGCGATTCCGGCAGCGGGTGCGTGCCGTGGTGCTCGAGCGGATTCTGCGTCGCCACCACGAGGAAGGGCTCGGGAAGCCGGTGCCCGACGCCGTCCACCGAGACCGAGCCCTCGGCCATCGCCTCGAGCAGCGCCGACTGCGTCTTCGGGCTGGCGCGGTTGATCTCGTCGGCGAGCACCACCTGCGCGAACAGCGGGCCGGGCTGGAATGCGAACGCGCCGGTCGGTCGGCCGTCGCGCAGCTCGGGCACCGCCGAGCCGACCAGGTCCGCCGGCAGCAGGTCGCTCGTGAACTGGATGCGCCGGAAGCTCGCGTCGACCGAGCGCGCCAGCGCATGGGCGAGCGTGGTCTTGCCGATGCCGGGGACGTCTTCGAGCAGAATGTGGCCGCCGGCGACCCAGGCCTCGACCGTCTGACGGATCACGTCCGGCTTGCCGCGCACGGCGCGCTCGACGTTGCTGCGCAGCTTGCGCGCCATCTCGGCCGCGCGCTCGGGATCGAGCGGAAGCTGCTCTGAAGACACGTCAGGGGCCACGGATGCTCCGCTCGCGCGCACCGCCACGACGCCTCTTCGGTCGGCAGCGCGGCGATCCTGAGGGACCGGCGGGCGGCAGGCGGGCGGCAAGACGCGCGCAGCAACGGCGACAACCGGGCCGCGCCGGCGCGGGGTCAGCGTCCCCCGGCGACGGCGGCCGGAAGGCCCAAGGCGGCGCGCGGCTCGGGCGCCTCGGCCGCCGCGCGCACCGCCGCGACGAAGGCGTGCAGGTCGCCGCCCAGCGCGGCGAGGCGCGCGCCGTACGCGCCGAGATCGCGCTCGTAGGTGCCGGCGAGCGCCAGGCAGGCGTCGTTCAGCGGGGTGGCCGCGGCCCAGCGCGCTGCCGCCGGGGTCGCGAGCGGCAGCGCGGCCAGGGCGGCGCGCGCCTCGCTCTCGAGCTCGCTGCGCCGCGTCCGACGCGATCCTGTGTCAGGCGCGGCGTACAGCGCCGCCACGCGCGCGCGCAGCTCCGAGACGACGCCGGCCACGGCGCGCTGATCCGCGATGCGCGCCTGCTCGCGCGCCTCCGCCTCGGCGTCGCCCGCGAAGAAGCGCAGCGCGCCCTCCTGGCCGATGAAGGTCGCCACGCCCTCGTCGAAATCGGCGTCGCTCGGCACGTACACCGTCGCGTGCACCAGCTCGTGGATCAGCACCTCGACGAGATTGCCGGGTCCGGCGCCGAGCATCGGCTGCGTCACCGGATCGTCGAACCAGCCGAGCGTCGAGTAGGCGGGTACGGGCACCAGACAGGTGTCGAGGCCGCGCGCGCGCAGCCGCGCCGCCTCGGCTTCTGCCCGCGACGCGTCGAAGAACCCCTGGTACGGGACGGTTCCCACCAGCGGGAACCAGAAGCCGGCGGCGTCGATCTCGCCGGGCCGCGTGGCGACCAGGCTCGTCACCACGCGGTCGCCCGGCCACGCCGCGTACGACGTATATTGACCGGCGACGCGGAGCCCGAGGCCACGCGCGAAGTCGCGCGTGGGCGCCACCAGCGAGAGCGCGTCGCGCAGCGCGGGCCCGCTGGTGGGATCGCGGAGCACCTCGGGGATCGGCCGCGAGGCGAGCAGCACGCGCGCCTGGCCGCCAGCCAGGTGCGTGAGGTAGCAGCCAGGGAGGGCGAGCATCGCGATCCAGAGCGCCGCGGCGCGCTTCGTGTGCGTCCACGCCCGCGCGACGCCCGAGCTGGCCGAGCGCGTGACGGCCGAGGTATGGGCCGCCGGCGCGAGCGGACTCGAGGAGCGCCCGGACGGACTCATCGTCTACGCACCCGCCGAGCGCGCCGCGGCGGTGCGTCGGGCCGCGGTCGCCTGCCTCGGCGAGGCGGCGGTCTCCGCGGCGCTCGCGGTCCCCGCGGCGGACTGGCCGGAGACCTGGAAGCAGGGGCTGCGGCCCGTCGTCGTGTCGCCGCGCTTGGTGGTGCGCCCGCCCTTCGCCGCGCACGCCCTCGCCCCCGGGCAGCGCGAGGTGGTGATCGAGCCGCGCCAGGCGTTCGGCACCGGCGCCCACGCTTCGACCGCGCTCGCCCTCGAGGCGCTGGACGCGGTGCTCGCCGCGCGGCCCGCGGAGCGGGCGCTCGACGTCGGCTGCGGAAGCGGCGTGCTGGCCCTCGCCGCGCTGCAGCTCGGGGCACGGCGCGCCGTGGCCTGCGACCTCGATCCGCTGGCCGCGCGGGAGACGCTCGACAACGCGCGGCGCAACGGGCTCGCCGGGCGCATCGCGGTCTTCACCGGCTCGCTCGCGGCGCTGGGTGCGCGCGGCTTCGAGCTCGGGCTCGCGAATCTGATCCGCAGCGAGCTCGTGCCCCTGCTCGGCGCGCTGGTGGCGAGCGTGCGGCCGGGCGCCGCGCTGGTGCTGTCGGGCCTGCTGGCGTCCGAGCGCACCGCCATGGAAGGCTCGCTCGCGGCGCTGGGTGCGCGCGTGGTCGCGGCGCGCGAGCGCCGCGACGAGCGGGGCGACGAGTGGCTGGCCCTCACGGCGATGCGCTGAGCTGCGCCCGCCAGTGCGCGAGCAGACGCTCGAGTGTGTCGGCGAGCGGGCAGCGCGGCTGCCAGCCCGTGGCGCGGCGCAAGCGGCCGGCGTTCCCTACCGATGCGTCGGTCGGCCGCCAGCGCGCCGCGTCGACACGCACCGCGGGGCGCTCGCGCGAGCGGGCGAGCAGAAGCTCGAGAATCCGGCGCACCGGCACGCCGACGCCGCTCGCCACGTTGTAGGGACCGCGCGGCACGGCGGCATCCAGCAGGCGCACGTAGGCGTCCGCCACGTCTGCGACGTCGAGGAAGTCCCGCACCGCATCGAGGTTCCCGACCTGCAGCTCCGGCGCCCTGCGCCCGGCCTCGATCTCGGCGATCTGGCGCGCGAACGCCGACGCGACGAAGGCGTCGGTCTGGCCCGGCCCGGTGTGATTGAAGGGGCGTGCGCGCACCACGTCCAGACCGCAAGCCGCGCCGAGTGCATCGGCAGCGGCCTTGGAGCGCGCGTACGGGGAGGCCGGTCGCAGCGGGGCGCTCTCGTCGAACGCGGGCGGCGCGCAGGCCGGGTCGGACCGTTCGGGCGCGTGCGCGCCGTAGATCTCGCCGGAGGTCACGAGCAGGACGCGCGCCGCGGGTGCGCGCTGGGCGACCGCACGCAGCACGTGCAGCGTGCCGAGGTAGTTCACGCGCGCGGCGTCCTCGGGCTCCGCGATGGAGCGCGCCACCGAGGTCAACGCCGCCAGGTGCACGACCGCGTCCGGGCCGGCGCGCGCGAGCGAGGCCTCGACCGCACCGGCGTCGCGCACGTCGACTTCGCGGTCGACGCCCGCCACCTCGTGACCGTCGCGAGCCAGGCGTGGGAGCAGCCAGGAACCCACGAAGCCTCGCGCACCGCTGACCCAGACGCGCACGGCGGGCGAAGCTGGCGCACGGCGGGCGAAGCTGCCAGAGCCCGCGCCGCTGTGCTACACGGGCGGGGTCTTGAACTTCGTCGCGGCCGTCCTCTTCGACCTCGGTGGCGTGCTGTTGCACCTCGACTACGTGGCGATCGCCGAGCGCGCCGCCGCGTTCGGGATCGCGCTCGACCCGGCCGCGCTCCCCGGCGCCGAGGCCCAGGCGCGGCGGGCCATCGACGCGCGCACCGCGCTGCACGGCACGCTCCCCGGCAACGACGCGGCGCGTGTTCCCGACTACTTCGACGACTTGCTCGCCGGCGCGGGGGTCGCGCGTGAGGCGCGCGCGGCGCTGGTGGCGCAGCTGCGCGCCGACCACCGCGCGAACAACCTCTGGCGCGTTCCGCTCGAGGGCGCGGGCCAGACGCTCGGCGCGCTGCGCGGCGCCGGCGTGCGCACCGGGGTGGTCTCGAACGCCGATGGTCGAGCCGAGCGCCTGCTCGTCGACGCCGGCCTCGCGCCGGAGCTCGAGGTGATCCTCGATTCGCACTTCGAGGGCGTCGAGAAGCCCGACCCCGAGATCTTCCGCCGCGCGCTCGCACGGCTCGCGACCGGGCCCTCCGAGGCGGTGTACGTCGGGGACATCCTGTCGGTCGACGTGGTGGGCTCGCGCGCCGCCGGCTTGCGACCGATCTTGATGGACGCGACGGGCGGCTACCCCGATGCGCCCTGCGAGCGGATCGCGCGCCTGCCGGAGCTGCTCGCGCTGCTCGGCGTCGGCCAGCCCGCCACGTGAAGGGGCGCGGGGAGGGAGCATGATCCTGGGCGTCGCGGGACCGAACGGAGCCGGCAAGGGCGAGGTGGTCGCATACCTGAGCGCGCGGAGCTTCACCGCGCTCTCGCTCTCGGACGTGATCCGCGACGAGCTGCGCCGGCAGGGCGTCGAGGAGACGCGCGAGCGCATGATCGACGCGGGGCGCCGGCTGCGCGCCGAGCACGGCCCCGCGGCGCTCGCCGAGCGCTTGCGGCCGCGCCTGCTGCCCGACCGCCACTACGTGATCGACTCGATCCGCCACCCGGCCGAGGTCGAGGCGCTGCGGCGCGGTCCGGGGCGCTTCCGCCTGCTCTGGGTCGACGCCGATCCGGCGCTGCGCTTCGAGCGGCTGCGCGCCCGCGCGCGCCCGGGTGACCCGCTCACGCTCGAGCGCCTGCTCGAGCTCGAGAGCCGCGAGCGGGGCAGTGCCGACGCCGCCGCGCAGCAGCTCGACGCGGTGGCGCGGCTGGCCGACGCCGGGCTGCGCAACGACGGCCCGCTCGCCGATCTGCACGCCCAGCTGCAGCGCGTGCTCGAGGAGTCGATGGGCTTCGAACGGCCGGGCTGGGACGAGTACTTCCTCTCCATCGCGCAGGTGGTGGCATCGCGCAGCAACTGCGTGAAGCGCCACGTGGGCGCAGTGATCCAGCGCGACCGCCGCATCATCTCGACGGGATACAACGGCACGCCGCGCGGCGTGCGCAACTGCAACGAAGGCGGCTGCCCGCGCTGCAACGCCTTCGCAGAGTCGGGTGCTGGGCTCGACCTGTGCCTGTGCTCGCACGGCGAGGAGAACGCCATCGTCCAGGCGGCGTACCACGGCGTCTCGGTGCGCGGGGGAACGCTCTACACCACGTTCTTCCCGTGCATGCTGTGCACCAAGCTGATCATCAACGCGGGCCTCGAGGAGGTCGTCTTCAACGCGGCCTACGCGCTCGACGACGTCGCGGCGTCGCTGCTGCGCGAAGCGGGCGTGAAGGTGCGGCAGGCGGAGCTGCCGGCGAGCCGGGTCGAGTCGGCCTCCTAGCGCGCGCCGTCGAGGAGTCCCTGGAAGCCCGACGGTGCGTGCGGCCCGATCACCAGCTGCTCGAGCACGCCGATCCCCTCGCGCGCGCCCATCCGCGCCCGGCACAGCTGCTGCACGTGCAGGAAGCGCGGGTCGAGCGGGGGGCAGTCCGCGAGCACCCAGCGCTCGCCGGCCACCGCCTCGGCTCCCTTCCACATGCCGTGGCCCCACTCGGGGTGCAGGTAGCCGATGCCGAGCATCTGGAAGGTGAGGATCGGCTCGAGCGAGATGACGCGTTGCTCGCCGGAACGCGCCATGAAGCTGAGCTCGCCGCGCGCCGCGCGCCGCGTGCCGGGCTGCCACGCGATGCGGTGCACGACGGCGCGCATCGCCTCGATGCCGGCCGCGTCGAGCGCGTCGCCGCCGGACTGCAGCAGCGGGATCTGCATGCCGTTCTCGTGCCAGCGGACGCCTTGCGCGTCCTCGTTCACGTCGAAGTGCGTGCAGACGTCGTCGAAGTGCAGCGGCGCCCACAGCCAGAAGTACTGCGGGGCGGAGAGCAGCGGGCCGGGCGCGCGCTCGCCGATCGGGCGGATCCCCCAGGAGCGGTCGCGCGAGCCCCACACGCGCGTGGGCTCGAGCGGCAGCTGCCGGCCGTCGACCTCGATCCAGCCCTCCCAGCGGCCGAACTGGGTGAAGCGCGTCACGTCCATCATCAGGATGCCCTGCTCGCGGCGCACGAAGCGCGGCTCCTCGACGGCGGGGCTGCGGGCGCGGAACAGCGCCTCGGCGGCGAGCCCATGCGGATTGGGATCGACGCGGAGGCGCAGCGCTCGCATCGGCTCCACCACCTCGACGAGGACCGGTCCGACGCGCGCGAGCGCGCGCTGCGTCGCCTGGATCGACGCGTGGACGGACGTCTGCACGCCGCCGCGCACCACGCTGAACGACGCGTCGGCGATCGCGCGGTTCGGGTAGAGCCCGAACGCGGCGGCGAAGAAGAGCTCGCCGTCGCGCGAATAGCCGTTGAAGAAGAAGCGGTCGTAGAAGTTGCGATCGCCGGTCGCCACGTGCGCGAGCGGCTCGGGGGTCTGGTGGATCGGGTGGTCGTCGAGCGGATGCAGCATCGGTCAGCCTCGCGAGATCTCTTGGAGCAGGGACGGTTGCAGGAGTGCGACGGCGCGGATCGCCTGCGCGGCGAGGTGCCCGCCGAGGATCGGCCGCACCGCGTCGGAGAGCGTTGCCGGGACGCCTTCGAGCTCCTCGAACGCGAGTGCGAGCGCCTCCCGCGCCGCGGCGGCGCGCGCGGCAGCGGGCGCCGCGGGCCAGGCCGCCGGGCGCGCCTCGATGCGGTCGGCCAACGCGGCGGCGCCGCCTTCGCGCAGCCGCGCCGCCGCGGTGCGCAGGGCGCCCTCGGCGGACTGCGCCTCGCTCTCGAGCGGCGCGCTCGCCCAGTCCAGGCGCTTCGCCGTGTTGCGCAGCACGTCGACGGCGGCGTAGAGCTGGCCGCGCGCGCGCCGCGAGGCGACGTGCGGCAGCACCTCCTCGAGCAACGTCCGCGCGACGCCGTTCAGCAGCGTTTCGGCGGGAATGCGCACGCACACCTCCTCACGGCAGCGGGAGCCACCCGCGCAGCCCCACCACCAGCGCGTGCAGGAAGGCCAGCTGGTGGTCGAAGATCGCCATGCGCAGGTCCGCGCTGCGCCCGTCGGCGAAGGCGCGGATCCCGGTCATCTGGATGGCGATCATCTTGACCGCCGCGAGCAGCTCCCAGAAGCGCAGGCGCTCGGGCTCGACGCGGCGGCCGGCGGCCGCGGCGTAGAGCTCGAGCCACGCGTCGGGCGCCACCAGCGAGGCGGCGCGCGGCGTCCCTGCGCGCCACAGGTGCGAGATGCACCACGCCACGTCTTCGAGCGGGTCCCCGAGGTGCACCATCTCCCAGTCGAGCAGGCCGCTGAGGCGCGTTTCCGCGCCCGCGCGCTCGACCAGCCAGTTGCCGAGCCGATAGTCCCCGTGGAGCAGTACGCACTCGTCGCACGCGGGCGCGTGCGCGCGCAGCCACACCAGCGCTTCGCGGACGGCGGGATCGGCCGCGATCCCGCTGCGCTCGATGCGCTCCTCCCAGCGCCGCAGCTCGCGCTCGGCGGCACCTCGGCCGGGCGGCGGCGCGCCGAGGAAGGCCAGGCCCCGCGCGCGCCAGTCGACGCCGTGGAGCTGGGCGAGCGCACGTGCGGTCTGCGGGGCGAGCGCGGCGCGCTCGGCTGCGTCGAAGGGTCCCTCGTTGCGCGCCCCCGGCGCGGGGATCGGAACTTCGCCGGGAAGACGCTCCATCACGTAGAAGGGGCGCTCCAGCACCGCTGGATCGCGCTCGAACCAGGGCGTGCGCGGGGATGGCAGCGGATCGTCCGAGAGCGCGTGCAGCACGCGGAACTCGGGCTCGAGATCGTAGGGCTCGAGCAGGCCCGCGACGGGCTCGCGCTTGAGTACGTAGTGTCTGCGCTCCCGCGCGCCGCCGCGGGCGCTCTCGGCCGCGAACGAGAAGGTCTCCGCGGAGAAGCCCTCGGTGTGCGCCTCGACGTCGCCGACGCGGATCGAGCTGGCGTCGGGGATGCGTTTGGCCAGGAAGCGCTCGAGCCGCCCGGCGAGCTCCGTCACGGCACCGTCCGCAGCGCGTCGCCCCCGGTCAGCTTCGCGTAGAGGTCGCGCACCTGGCGCTCGGTCTCCGCGAGGCTCCCGGAGTTGTCGATCACGAAATCCGCCAGCGCACGCTTCTCCTCGATCGGCAGCTGCGCCGCGATGCGGCGCTCCACTTCGGCGCGCGTGCAGCCGTCGCGGGCGAGAGTGCGCTCGAGCTGCAGCGCCGCCGGGCAGTAGACGAGCAACGTGGCGTCGAAGGGGAGCTTCGCGGCGCGGCCGCGGCCCGAAGCGCGTCCCTCGAAGAGCAGCGGGATGTCGAGCACGACCAGCGCTGCGCCCGCGCGCCGCGCGGCCTCGAGCTCGCGCGCCATCTCGACGGCGACCTTCGGATGGATGATGTCGTTCAGGCGTTGGCGCGCGCTCGGATCGCGGAACACCAGCTCCGCGAGTCGGGCGCGATCGAGCGCGCCGTCGCGGTCGAGCACGTCGGGGCCGAAGACGGCCGCGATCTCGGCGAGCACCGGCGAGCTCCGCGCCTGCAGGCGGTGCACGATGGCGTCGGCGTCGATCACGGTCGCGCCGAGCGCCGAGAGCAGGTTCGCCACCGTGCTCTTGCCGGTTCCGATGCCGCCCGTGAGGCCGACGACGCGGGTCACGGCGCGCACCCTACCACAGCGCTCCCGTCGTGCTTGTGCTTGCGGCCCGCTCGAGCGTAAGATCGCCCGCTCCCAGGCGGGTGAGTCCAGCGTGAAGTTCGGCCTGTTTTTCGAGCTCTCGGTGCCGCGGCCCTTCGGCCCGGGGGTCGAGCGGAGCGTGATCGAGAATGCGCTCGCGCAGGCCCGCGTCGCCGACGAGCTCGGCTTCCACGCGGTCTGGGCCGTCGAGCACCACTTCCTCGAGGAGTACTCGCACTGCTCGGCGCCCGAGCTGTTCCTGACCGCGGTCGCGATGCAGACGCGCCGCATCCGGGTGGGGCACGGGGCCGTCGTCTGCGTGCCGCAGATGAACCATCCGATCCGCGTCGCCGAGCGCGCCGCCTTCCTCGACGTGCTCTCGGGTGGTCGCCTCGAGGTCGGGACCGCGCGCTCGTCGACGTGGACCGAGCTCGGCGGCTTCCAGGCCGACCCCGACGCCACCAAGCGCGACTGGGACGAGTACGTGCGCGTGCTCCCGCGCCTCTGGATGGAAGAGCGGTCGAGCTGGCGCGGCTCGTGCTTCTCGATGCCCGAGCGCGCGGTGCTGCCGAAGCCGCTGCAGACGCCGCACCCGCCGCTCTGGGTCACGGTGACGAGCCCTGGCACCGAGCTGGACGCCGCGGAGCGCGGCCTCGGGGCGCTCGGCGTGGCGGCCACGAGCTTCGCCGAGCAGGAGCGCCGCACGCGCGAGTACCACCGCCGCGTGCGCCTCTGCGAGCCGGTCGGGGGCGCCGTCAACGACCAGGTCGCCACGCTGAACTTCCTCTACTGCCACGAGGAGCCCGTGCGCGCCGCGCAGCGCGGCCTGGCGATGCTCGGGACCTTCGCGGTGCTGAACGCGCATCTGCTGTTCACCCGCGAGGCGTATCCGACGCGCGCCTATGGGCTGCTCGCGAACCTGGCGCCGGCGCCGCGGCGAGGCGACGAGAGCCCCGGCGACGCCAGCGCGATCCCGGAAGGAATCTGCATCGGCACCCCCGAGCGCGTCGTCCGCGCGCTGAAGCAGTGGGAAGCGATCGGCGTGGACGCGGTGAACTTCATCGTGAACGCGACGGAGTGCCTCTCCCAGGAGGAAGTGCTGGCGAGTCTGCGCTTGTTCGCGGCGGAAGTGATGCCGGCGTTCCGCTCCGAGGCCCGCTAGCGATGCGCTCGGGGCGCGGCGACCCGGAACGACTCGCGGCGGGAGCGGCGCTGCTGGCGGACTTCGCGGTCGAGCCGGTGACGCTCCCGGGTGTCGACGTGCTGCAGGCGGCGACCGAGATCGCCGACGCCGGCGTCGAGGATCTGCTGCCGCCGGGGCTGCACCCGACCGGGCCGCCGCTCGCCACGTGGGTGATCTGGCGCTGTCCCGAGAGCCCGTGGGGCCCCTTCTCGCTGTGGCAGGTGCGCCTGTCGTGCCGCAGCGGCGTCCGCCCGCGCGGCTTCGTGCTGGCGTCGGGTGCGGACTCGTCGGCCGCGGCGATGGCGCTGGCGCGCGGCTGGGGCTTCCCGCCCGGTCCCACCTCCGCGATCCGCCTCGACCGCCACTACGACGAAGTGCGCGCGCGGGTGCAGATCGGCGGGGTCGAGGCGCTCGACGTGGTGCTGCGGCGCCCCGAGCCGCTCGCGCCGGGCGACTTCCAGCCGATCGCGGGCGTGCACCTCGCGCGCACGCCCCGCGGTCTGCGCCTGGTGCAGCTGGACCCCGAGCTCGCGATCGAGCGCATCGAGCGCGGAGCGCTCGAGCTCGAACGCGTCGACGCCGCGCGCTGCGCGAAGCCGGGCGTCGTCCCGACCTGGCCGATCACGGCCTGCTGGCTGCGCGCCGATCTGACGCTGCCACGGCTCCGCTTCGCGAGCCGGCCCGAGCTGCCGGCCTTCGCGGGAACCGAGCGGCTCGAGTGAAGGGCTCGCGACGGAGCTAGGCGCGGGCTTCCGTGCCCTCGGCCGACACCACGCAGTTCTTGCCGGCGGCCTTGGCCCGGTAGAGCGCGCGGTCGGCGGCGTCGAAGAAGCCCTTGCGGTCGCCGCGGAACTCGGCGACGCCGATCGAGATCGTCACGTGAATCGGCTCGCCGGCGCCGTCCATGCCGAAGGAGGTCTCGGCGACCGTCGTGCGGACCTTCTCGGCGACGAAGGTCGCCCGCTCGAGGTCGGTGCCGGTCGCCAGCACCACGAACTCCTCGCCTCCGTAGCGCGCCAACACGTCGGACTCGCGCACGGATTCGTTGAGGATCCGGGCAATGCGCACCAGCAGCGCATCACCCTCGGCGTGCCCGAGGCGATCGTTCAGCGCCTTGAAGTCGTCGATGTCGATCAGCAGCATCGCGAGCAGCTCGCCGGTGCGCGACACGCGCTTGATCTCGCGGGTCAGCGTCTCCTGGAAGTAGCGGTGGTTGTGGAGCTTGGTGAGGCCGTCGGTGATCGAGAGCTGCTCGAGGACCTCGTTGGCGCGCTGCAGCGCGTCGTTCTGCTCGCGGAGCTGGCGGTGCTGGTGCTCGATCTCGGAGCGGTTGCGGCGCAGCCGCCGCGCCATGTCGTTGAAGGTGCGCGTCAGCAGCCCGATCTCGTCGTGGGTCGCGGTCTCGGGGACCTCGACCTCGAGCTCGCCCTGCGAGATGTGGCGCGCCCCCTCCGAGAGCGCCTCGAGCGGACCCACGATCGCCGCGGTGATCTCGTAGGCCAGGAAGCTGAAGAGCAGGATGATGGCGAGGTCGATCGCGAAGATGCGGGTCACCACCGAGAAGACCGGCGCGAAGGCGCGCTCGAGCGGCTGGGCCACGACGAGACTCCATCCGGCGTCGGCGAGACCGCCGAGCCCCGTTTCCGCGGGTCCCCCGCGGATCCCATGGTGCCCGTCGATCGCGATGTGTCCGCCGATGCCGCGCCGGCCGTCGGCGGCGCGGAACTCGAACGCGGCGTCGCCGGGAGCGCGGGCCAGCAGGTCGGCGGGGAAGGCGTCGAAGCGCGCGCCGTCGGAGGCGGGCGCGGCGGCAAGCGCGCGGCCGCGGGCGTCGACCAGGTAGACGACGCCGCTGCCCGCGGCGAGCTGGCCGCGCAGGCTCTCCACGAGTCCCACCTCGGAGAAGGCCGCGAGCAGGGTGCCGGCGCGCTCGCCGTTCGCGTCGCGCAGCGGAGCGAGGGCCACGGGCGTGGAGCCGATCGCGCGCAACGCGGGAGCGTCGAGGCTGTGCGGCGCGTGTTCGAGAACGTCGATCGCCTCGGCGCTGGTCCCGGCGCGCAGCTGGACCTGCCCCGCCGCGCCGCGCACCACGAGCGCTGCCAGCATCGGCCGGTCCTGGGCGCGCAGCGCCTCGGCCAGCAGCGAGCCCGCGCGCTCCGCGGAGCCCGCATCGCCCCGCACTGCCTGGATCAGCTCCTCCCGCGCGGCGAGCTCGGCGATCGCGGCCTGGCCTTCCTCCAGCCAACGGCTGAGGCCCGCGTCGCTGAGCGCCAGGACCGACGGGTAGCTGCGGTTGAGCTGGGCGCGCAAGAACGAGTAGGTCGAGTGCACCGAGATCCAGCTCACCACCAGCGCGGTGACGAAGGTGGAGACGAAGACGAAGAAGATGATCTTCGTCGCTAGGCTGTCGCGCGGCTGCCGGTGCTGGGCGAGCTGCGAATCGGGCATCCCGAATGGACTCCCCGCCGCACCCGATCGCCGACCGAGTGCAACCCTCCGGTATCGACCCGGTTCTCGGCCGGCTTGAACCCGCAGGCCAGCGCGCGAAGGATCTGCCGCCTGGCTCCGGGCCGACTGCGTAACCGCCCGCCGCTGCGAGCGAATCGCGGCGCGATCGGATTGCGGTGCCGGCAGCGCTCCGATATAGTGCCCCTGCTTTTTCAGGGGGTTAGCCCGACAGTCGCAGCTCCGTCGCCGCGGGTCGTGAACTCCCCTCGGCAGCCCCCGAAGAAGAGCCGTCGCGAGTCGAATCCTGGGGACCGGATCATGAGCCAGCCCGGCGAAGCCAAGACCAAGCCGGCGGCGGCCGCCGTCGAGTCCGCGCTCGCCCGGCTGCGCGCGGAGATCGACCGCGTCGACCACGTCCTGCTCGATGCCCTGAACGAACGCGCCCGACTCGTGCAGGAGGTCGGGCGGCTCAAGGCGGAGGCCGGCCTCGAGATCTACTCGGCGGCGCGCGAGCGCGACCTGATCGCCGCGCTGGAGGCCGCCAACCCCGGTCCGTTCCCGACCGCGTCCCTGGCGCCGGTGTTCCGCGAGATCATCTCCGCAGGGCGATCGCTCGAGGGTCGGCTGCGCGTCGCGTTCCTGGGCCCGGAGGGCACCTACAGCCATCTCGCCGCCCTCCGGCAGTTCGGCGAGGCGGCCTCGCTCGTGCCGGCCGCCACGATCGGCGAGGTGTTCGCGGCGGTCGAGCGCGGCCGCGTCGAGCTCGGCGTGGTTCCGGTCGAGAACACCACCGAAGGCGTGGTCACGCAGACGCTCGACGCCTTCGCCGACTGCGACCTCACCATCTGCGGCGAGATCCTGCAGCGCATCTCCCATCACCTGCTCTCGCGCAGCGGCCGCCGCGAGGACGTGCGGCGCGTGGCGTCGATCGGACAGGTGCTCGCGCAGTGCCGCGTGTGGCTCGAGCGCAACCTGCCGGGCGTGGAACGCGTCGAGACCGGCAGCTCCGCCGCGGCCGCACGCTTCGCCGCCGAGGACGGCGCGGTCGCCGCGATCGGCAGTGCACTCGCCGGAGCCGTGTACGGGCTGGTCGCGATCGAGGCGGGCATCGAGGACCGCCGCGACAACACCACGCGCTTCCTGCTGCTCGGGCGCGAGGCGCCCCCGCGCAGCGGCAACGACCTCACGTCGGCGGTCTTCATCGTGCGCAAGGCGCAGCCCGGCGCCCTGCACGCCCTGCTCGAGCCCTTCGCGCGCCACGGCGTCAACCTGACCTCGATCCAGTCGCGGCCGATGCCCGGCAAACCCTTCGAGTACCTGTTCTACCTCGACCTCGAGGGCCACCGCGACGACGCGCGGGTGGCGAAGGCGCTCGCCGAAGCCGCGGCGCAGGCGCACTCGCACCGCGTGCTCGGCTCGTTCCCTCGCGCCGCCGCAGAAGGGCGCGAGCGATGAGCATCGGAACGCGCGTGAAGCCGTGGGTGGCGGCGCTCAGGCCCTACGAGCCGGGCAAGCCGATCGAGACGCTCGAGCGCGAGCTCGGCATCACCGGCGCCGTGAAGCTCGCCTCGAACGAGAACCCGCTCGGCCCCTCGCCGCGGGCGCTGGAGGCGGTGCGCCAGGCGCTCGGCAACCTGCACCGCTACCCGGACGGCGCATGCTTCCGGCTGCGGGCGGTGCTGGCCGAGCGGCTCGGGATGGCGCCCGCGCAGCTCGTGTTCGGCTGCGGCGCCGACGAGCTGCTCGAGCTCACCGCGAAGGCCTTCCTCGGACCCGGCGACGAGTGCGTCTTCGCTTGGCCGTCGTTCGCGATGTACCCGATCGTCACGCAGGGCATGGGCGCGACGCCCGTCGCGGTGCCGCTCGACGCGGACCTCGTCCACGATCTCGACACGATGGCGTCGGCCGTCACGCCGCGCACGCGCGTCGTGATCGTGTGCAACCCGAACAATCCCACCGGTACCAGCGTCGGCGCCGCCGCCTTCGAGCGCTTCGCCGGGCGCCTGCCCGACGACGTGGTGCTGCTGATCGACGAGGCCTACGTCGACTTCGCGCGTCGCGCCGACTTCCCGGACGGGCTCGCCTGGGTGGCGCGGCGGCCCGGCACGCTCGTGGTGCGCACCTTCTCGAAGATCTCCGGGCTCGCCGGGCTGCGGGTCGGCTACGGGATCGCGGATCCCGAGCTGGCCGGCTACCTCGAGCGCGCGCGTCATCCCTTCAACGTGAACCTGCTCGCGGAGGCGGCGGCGGTCGCGGCGCTCGACGATCGCGAGCACCTCGAGCGCACCCTGCGCGTGAACGCCGAGGGCATCGCCTACCTGCAGCGCGAGCTCAGCGCCCTCGGCATCGAGACCTGGCCGAGCGAGGCGAACTTCGTGCTCGCGCGACCCGGACCGGGGGTCTACGAGTTCCTGCTGCGGGAAGGTGTGATCGTGCGGCCGCTCGGCGGCTTCGGCCTGCCGGAGCACGTGCGGATCACGATCGGCCTGCCCGAGGAGAACGAGCGGCTGGTGAAGGCGCTGCGGCGTTGGGTCGAGGAGGGCGAGCGCGGCGGGGCCGCGCCCGGCGCCGCGGGGCGCACCCGATGAGCGCGCCGCGCTTCGAGCGCCTCGCGGTCCTCGGCCTCGGGCTGCTCGGCGGCTCGGTGGCGTGGGCCGTTCGCAAGCGGCGCGTGGCCGGGGAGGTGGTGGGCTGCGGCCGCCGCGGCGAGTCGCTGCGGCGCGCGCAGGCCGAAGGCCTGGTCGACCGGGTCGCGGTCGATCCCGCCGCCGCGGTCGAGGGGGCCGATTTGGTGGTGCTCGCCACGCCGGTGGGCGCCATGGCCGGGCTGCTGCGCGCGGCCGCCCCGGGCCTGCGCCCCGGCGCCCTCGTGACCGACGTCGGCAGCGTAAAGGCGCCGCTGGCCGAGACGCTGCCCGGCTTGCTGCCGCCGCGCGTCGCCTACGTCGGCTCGCATCCGATGGCCGGCAGCCACGAGCGCGGCGCCGAGCACGCCCGTCCGGATCTCTTCGTGGGGGCCGTCTGCATCGTCGCCGAGACGGTCGGCGCCCCGCCCGGCGCGGTCGAGCGGGTCGAGGGGTTCTGGCGGTCCCTCGGCGCCAGGACCGTGCGCCGCGATCCGGCCGCCCACGACCGCGAGGTGGCGTGGATGAGCCACGTTCCCCATGCTGTGGCCTTCGCGTTTGCCCGGGCGCTCGGGGAGGCGCCGGAAGGGGCACGCGAATTGGCGGGACCGGGGTTCCGAGACTTCACGCGCATCGCGCGCAGCGATCCCGAGCTGTGGGCGGAGATCCTGATCGCCAACGGCAAGGCGGTCGCGGGCCCGATCGCGCGCGTCGCCGAGCGGCTGGCCGAGCTGGCCCGCACGCTGGAAGCCGGTGATGCCGACACGGCGGTGCGCCTGCTCGGCGAGGCGCGCGCGAGCCTGGATCGAGCCGACGACATCTCGCCCGATCCGGGGGCGAAAACCCGGAAATCAGGCCGCAAGGCCCGAGAGGAGACTGAGAACAACGCATGACGGAACGGCAGGAATCGCAGACTGGAGAGAGCTTCGCCGAGCTCTTCAACGCCACGGCGAAGACGATCAAGGAGGGCGAGGTCGTCCGAGGCATCGTGCTCGGGATCGACGGCGAGCACGTGCACGTGGACGTCGGCTTCAAATCGGAGGGGCTGATCCCGCTCTGGGAGCTGATGGACGACAACGGCACCGTGCTGGTCAAGCCCGGCGACCGCGTCGACGTGCTCGTCGAGGAGACCGAGGATCTCGACGGCCGCATCGCGCTCTCGAAGGAGAAGGCCGACCGCCTGAAGATCTGGGACGAGATCAGCCGCGCCTACGAGGCCGACGAGGCGGTCGAAGGCCAGATCGTGGCGCGCGTGAAGGGCGGCCTCTCGGTCGACATCGGCGTCAAGGCCTTCCTGCCCGGCTCGCAGGTGGACCTGCGGCCGGTGCGCAACCTCGAGCACCTGCTCGGCGAGCGGCTGCAGTTCAAGATCATCAAGTTCAACAAGCGCCGCGGCAACATCGTGTTGTCGCGGCGGGCGCTGCTCGAGAAGGAGCGCGAGCGCCAGCGCCGCGAGACGCTGCAGACCCTCGAGGTCGGCCAGATCGTCGACGGGGTGATCAAGAACCTCACCGACTACGGCGCCTTCATCGACCTCGGCGGGATCGACGGCCTGCTCCACGTGACGGACATGTCGTGGGGCCGCGTCAACCATCCGAGCGAGATCTTCCAGGTCGGCGACCAGCTGAAGGTCAAGGTGCTGAAGTTCGACCCCGACACGGAGCGCGTGTCGCTCGGACTGAAGCAGATCCAGCCCGACCCGTGGGTGGACGCGGCGCACAAGTACCCGATCGGGAAGCGCGTGCGCGGCAAGGTGGTGTCGCTGGCGGACTACGGCGCCTTCCTCGAGCTCGAGCCGGGCATCGAGGGGCTCGTGCACGTCTCCGAGATGTCCTGGACGAAGCGCGTCAAACACCCGTCGAAGGTGGTGTCGGCGGGCGACCTGGTCGACGCGGTCGTGCTCGACATCGACGAGGGCAACCGCAAGATCTCACTGGGCATGAAGCAGATCGAGCCGAACCCCTGGAGCCTGATCGAGGAGAAGTACCCGGTCGGGACGCGGGTGCACGGCGTCGTCCGCAACATCACCAACTTCGGGATCTTCGTCGGCCTGGAGGAGGGCATCGACGGTCTCGTGCACGTCTCGGACGTCTCGTGGACGGAGGCGATCAAGCACCCCGGCGAGAAGTTCAAGAAGGGCGACGAGGTCGATGCGGTGGTGCTGAAGATCGACAAGGAGAACGAGAAGTTCTCGCTCGGCATCAAGCAGCTCCAGCCGAACCCGTGGGACGACATCCAGCGCAGCTACCCGCTGGGCTCGGAGATCGAGGGCGAGGTCACCAGCGTCGCCGATTTCGGCGCCTTCGTGCGGCTGGCGGAGGGGATCGAGGGGTTGATCTACACCTCCGAGCTGTCGATCGAGCCGGTCGCCAAGCCGGGCGACGCGGTCAAGGTGGGCGATCGGGTGCGGGCGCTGGTGCTGCGCATCGACCCGGCCGAGCAGAAGATCTCCCTGTCGGTCAAGGCCATGCACGACCAGCAGCAGCGCCAGGCGCTGAACGAGCTGGCGGCGCAGCAGGCCAAGACCCAGCGTTCGACGCTCGGCGACCTGCTCGCCGAGAAGCTGGCCCGCAAGGCGGGGGAGCAGGCGGGCGAATGAGGGGTGCATGAGAGAGCGGCGCCGCGGCGCACGCCGCCGCGGGCTGCGAGCGAGGTGCGCCGTTGGGGGGCAGAGCGATGACGAAGAGCGGGCTCATCGAGAAGGTGGCGGAGCGCACGCCGCACATCTCGAAGAAGGACACCGAGGTCGTCGTCAACACGATCTTCGATGCGATGACCGAGGCGCTGCGCCACGGGGAGCGCATCGAGATCCGCGGCTTCGGGAGCTTCCAGGTCAAGGTGCGCGAGGCGCGCGACGGGCGGAATCCGAAGACGGGTGAGATGGTGAACATTCCCGCCAAGCGCACGCCCTTCTTCAAGGTCGGCAAGGAGCTGAAGGAGATGGTGGACGGGGCGCCGCCCGGCGACTCGTCCGACGAAGACGAGGACGAGGACGAGGACAAGCTCTCGGCCTGACGCCGCGCGCGGGCCTCTCGGAGTCGACGCATGCGGATGGTCCGAAGGCTGCTCGGCCTCGCGCTCATCGTGGCGGTGCTCGTGGGCGGATGGCGGTTCGCGAGCCACAACCCGGCCTCGGTCCACGTGGACTACCTGGTCGGCACCGTGGACGAGCCGCTCTGGCTGGTGCTCACGATGAGCTTCGGGGCCGGCGCGCTGACGGCGTCGCTCGTGGGCCTCTACCACTCGATCCGGCTCTCGCTGGTCGCGCGTCGCTACCGCCGCATCGCAACCGGTCTCGAGGGGGAGATCCACGAGCTGCGCAATCTCCCGCTCGCCGGCCAGCAGCAAAGCCCGCTTGGTCATCAGGCGGGCCCCGCTCGCGGCGCCGGCGGGGCGCCGACGCTCGCGACTCCTGACCGGATGGACCGGAGCGGCTAGCCGCCATGGCGTGGTGGGGATGGGCGCGCCGGCGGGACGCAGGAGCCCCGCGCGACGTCTCGACCGCGATCCGGCATGCGCTCGTCGCGGTGCTCGACGGCGACCTCGAGCGCGGCGAAGCGCTGCTGGCCGAGGCGGTGCGGCGCGATTCGAGCGAGGTCGACGCCTACCTCGCGCTCGCGCGCCTGTACCGGCAGCGCGGCGAGATCGGACGGGCGATCCACCTGCACCAGAATCTGCTCCTGCGCCGCGACCTCGCGCAGCCCGCGCGCTTCCAGGCGCTGGTCGGGCTGGCCGACGACTTTCGCGCCGGAGGCTTCCTGCGCCGGGCGATCGCGGCCTACGAAGAGGTGCTGGCGGAGCAGCCGCGGCACGTCGGCGCGCTGCGCGCGCTGGTCGCGCTCTTCGTCGACGTGCGCGAGCCGCGCCGCGCGCTGCCGCTCGGGCTGCGTCTGGCCCGCCTCGAGGGCCGCGCCGCTGGCCGCGCCGAGGCAGACCTGCTCGTCGAGCTCGCGGCGTGCGAGCGCGCCGAAGGGCGCAGCGACTCGGCGCGCAAGGCGCTGCGGCGGGCGCTGCGCCGCGATCCGGGCGCGGCGCGCGCGTGGGTGGCGCTCGGCCAGGTCGAGGCGGAGCTGGGGCACACTGCCAAGGCGCTCGCGGCGTGGCGCCGCGCGGCCGCGCTCGACCGCCGCACGGCCAGCGCCGTCTACCCGCGCCTCGCCGCCACCTTCGCCGCGCTCGGGCGCGCTCGCGAGCACGAGTCGTTCCTGCGCGTGTTGCTCCAGGAATCGCCCGAGGACGCCGGCGCGCGCCTCGCGCTGGCCCGCGCCCTCGCGGCGCGCGGCGAGGTCGAGGACGCGCTCGGCGAGCTGCGCCGCGTGCTCGAGCGCGAGCCCGACCACCTCGAGGCGCACGCTGCCCTCGGTCGCATCCTGCTCGCGGAAGCTCGCGCCCCCGAGCTGGTGAAGGCCCACGAGGAGCTCCTCGACGTGCTCGAGCGCCAGCGCGTGACGCTCCCCGCCGACGCGGGAGATACCTTCGCGTGACGCGCTCCGCGCTCGATACGCCGATGATGCGGCAGTACCTCGCGATCAAGGCTCGCCATCCCGACGCGCTGCTGTTCTACCGCATGGGCGACTTCTACGAGCTCTTCCTCGAGGACGCGGAGCGCGCCGCGCCGCTGCTCGACATTGCCCTCACCACGCGCGACAAGGGCAAGCCCGACGCGGTGCCGATGTGCGGCGTGCCGGTGCACGGCGTGGATCCGTATCTCAAGCGCCTGGCCGAGCTCGGCTACCGCGTGGCGATCTGCGAGCAGGTCGAAGCCGCGAGCCGCGCTGGCGCGCCCGGATCCTCGGGTCGCAGGCTGGTGCGCCGAGAGGTGGTCGAGGTGGTGACGCCGGGCCTGGTCGGGGACCCGGAAGGCCTCGCGTCGGATCGCGAAGTGGCGGTGGCGGCGCTTGAGCGAGCCGGAGCGGGCGGGTTCGGGCTGGCGGCCCTCGAGGCGTCGACGGGCGAGTTCCGCGCAGCGGCGATCGCGGACACGGTCGCCGCGCCGGGTGCCGTCCTGCCGCCCGCACTGGTCGAGGAGCTGCGGCGCATCGGACCGCGCGAAGTGCTGGTCCCCGGCGCGCAGGCCGAGGCGCTCGGCGCCCCGCTCGCCGGCGCGCTCCCGGGCGTGGTGGTCACGCCGGTCGATCCCGGGAGCTTCGAGCCGGCGGGATCGCCCGCGCAGCCCGAGGGCTTCGCGGTGCAGCCGGGCGATCCCGCGATGCGCGCGGCGGCCGCAGTGCTCGCCTACGTCGCTGCGAACCAGCCCTTCGCGCTGCGCCACGCGGTGCGCCTGCGGCGCTACGCGCTCGCCGACGACATGGTGCTCGACGCCGCGACCCGGGCCCACCTCGAGCTGTTCGAGAGCGCGCTCGACCGCTCGCGGCGCGGCACGCTGATCGAGCGGCTCGACGTGACGGTGACGCCGCTCGGCGCGCGGCGTCTCGCGCGCTGGATGGCGTATCCGCTGCTCGATCCGATCCCGATCGCAGGTCGCCAGGAGGCGGTCGCGTGGCTGGCCGAGCGCGACCGGCTGCGCGGACAGCTGCGGGCCCGCGCGCGCCCGGTGCGCGACCTCGAGCGTCTGTTCGCCAAGGCTGCGCGCC
>Ga0335070_10000337_pt1 | contig 55003 bp, 51 predicted proteins | sample Lox_Sample_13_FD_206722 | JGI IMG/M metagenome (GOLD analysis project Ga0335070, IMG submission 206722) | Soil microbial communities from Loxahatchee National Wildlife Refuge, Florida, United States - Lox_Sample_1.3 | ecosystem: Environmental > Terrestrial > Soil > Wetlands | place: USA...
GGAACTCGCCGCCCACGCCCACTCCGAAGACGAGTCGTCCGTCGCAGAGCTGGTCGAGCGTCGCCACCTGCTTGGCCACCAGCACGGGATGGCGCAGCGGCAGGAGGTAGACCGAGGTGCCGAGCGCGAGGTCGTCGCTGAACGCGGCGAGCTGCGCAAGCTGGAGCAGCGGGTCGAGGACCGGCAAGGCGAAGGCCACGTGGTCGCCGACCCAGAGCGAGTCGTAGCCGCAGCGCTGCGCGAGGGCTGCGCCGCGGCGCGCGGCCTCGCGGCTGCCGTAGCCGCCGATGAAGCCGACGCGCAGCCGATCGTCGAGGAGCAGGTCCACGTCGCCAGGGTACGCGCTGCACGTCCTCGGGGTCTAGCGGACCCTCGGCTGCACTATGCTGCGCGGCCGAATCCACGCGGAGGATCCCATGAGCCGTCTCGCCGGACGCGTCGCCTTCATCACCGGGGCCGCCTCGGGCATCGGGCTCGCCTGCGCACTCCGCTTCGCGAAGGAGGGCGCGGCGATCCTCGGGCTCGACCTGCACGAGACGCCCGACTGGAAGGAGGTGGAGGGCGCCGCGCGCGGCGCGCTCTTCTGCAAGGCGGACGTGCGCGACGAGGACGCGCAGCGGCAGGCCGTCGCCCGCGCGGTCTCCACGTGGGGGCGCGTCGACGTGCTGGTCAGCGCCGCGGGCGTCGCCTCGGGCGGACCCGTGCACCTGCTGCCCGTCGAGGAGTGGCAGCGCGTCCAGGACGTGAACCTGAAGGGCACGTTCCTGTCGGCCAGGGCGGTGCTGCCCCACATGATCGAGCGGCGCGCGGGCAGCATCGTGACGGTCGCGAGCGTCGAGGGGCTCGAAGGCGCCGAAGGCGGCAGCACCTACAACGCGTCGAAGGGCGGCGTGATCCTGCTGACCAAGAACCTGGCGATGGACTACGGCCGGCTCGGCATCCGCGCCAACTGCATCTGCCCGGGCTTCATCGACACGCCCCTCTTCCGCTCCGTGATCGGCGCGGACTTCTTCCCCGCCGAGTGCCGCGAGCGGATCCGCGAGCAGCACGAGCTCGGGCGCTTCGGGCGGCCCGAGGAGGTGGCGGCCGCCGCGCTCTTCCTCGCCTCGGACGACGCCTCCTTCGTGTCGGGCGTCGCGCTGCCCGTCGACGGCGGCTTCACGGCGGGTCACCACGTGGGGCTGGCCGAGAAGATGGGGTTGATCTAGCCAGTCGAGCGGAAGCTCGGAGCTACAGCCGCGCCAGCACCTGCTCGATCGCCTCGACCACGCCCGACTCCGCGTTGCCGCGCACGACGAGGCGCGCCGCCTCGCGCGCCTCGGGCACGGCGTTGCCCATCGCGATGCCGAGCCCCGAGCGCGCGATCATCTCCGCGTCGTTGGTGTCGTCGCCGATCGCGGCGATCTCGCCGGGCGCGATGCCCGCGGCACCGGCCAGCCGCTCGAGCGCGGCCCACTTGCCGGACTCGGGCGAGAGGAACTCGAGGATCTGCCCGCGGTAGTTCTTGTTGATCAGGCGGTGCGTGCGCACGGACGCGCCGAAGACGCGCGAGGCGCGGTCGCGCAGGCGGCCGAGTGACTCCTCGTCGCCCATCGTGCTCAGCATGATCACCTCGGAGTGCCCTGCGCTCGCGAGATCCTCGACCTCGCGGACGTGCTCGCCGTTGTCCTCGAGGTATTCGCGCTGGAACGGGTGCGCGCGCCAGGTCTGCTCGGTGAGGATGTCGGTGCCCTCGTGGTAGCTGTCCACGTAAACCAGCGGGGGCCCCTGGTGCTCGCGCATCAGGTCGAGGACGCTCGCGTAGAGTCCCTCGGGCAGGTAGGCGTGCTGGAGCGTCTTGCCGCTGGCGATGTCCTTCACCACGGCGCCGTTGTGGATCACGACGGCGCCGGAGAGCCCCAGGCGCTCCACCACGGGCAGCGCGGTCCGGAAACGCCGGCCGGTGCACACGACCACGCGCACGCGCGCCCGGACCAGCTCCGCCACCGCCAGGCGTACGTCCTCGCCGAGGTGCCCGCGCGGATCGAGCAGGGTGCCATCGAGGTCGAGGGCGACGAGCCGGATGCTCATGAGCGCGCCGAGTGTGCCGTGCGCCCCGGCTCGCGGCCAGTTGCCACCGAGGTGCCGACCCGGCCGGGAGGTGCCGCGCCGCTCACGCGTCGCGCATGCGCGCGTCGAGCTCCTCGAGGCTGCGCGGCCAGTCCTGCTTCAGCAGGCGCGAGAGCGCCCGGTCCGCCAGCAGCCGGCCTCCGGTCTGGCAGGGCGCACAGTAGTTGCTCTCGTTCTCGGCGTGCACGATGCGCTGGATCGGCGCGCCGCAGACCGGGCAGGGCTGCCTGTAGCGGCCGTGCACGGCCATGCCGGGCCGGAACGCCGTGACCTTTTCCGGGAAGCCGCTGCCCGCCTCGGCGCGGAGCCGCTCGGTCCACAGCACGAGCGTCTCGCGGGTCGCCTCGAAGAGGCGCCGGACTTCTTCGGGGTCGAGCTTCCGGGTGAGCCGGACCGGCGACAGGCGCGCGCGGTGCAGGATCTCGTCGGAATAGGCGTTGCCGATGCCGGAGAGGATGCGCGGGTCGGTGAGCGCTCGCTTCAGCGTGCGGTTCTCGGCGCAAAGGCGCGCCGAGAAGGCTTCGAGATCGCATTCGAGGACCTCGAGTCCGCCCGGGTCGCAGGCGGCGAGATCCGCCTCGCCCTGCACGACGTGGAGCGTCGCGCGCTTCTTCGTGCTCGCCTCGGTGAGCAGCAGCGTGCCCGTCTCGAAATCGAAGGCCGCGTGGCCGACCTTGCGGGGGATCGGGGCGCCCGGCGCGCGCCAGCGCAGGCGCCCCGCGATCCTCAGGTGGAAGACCAGGAACAGGTCGCCTTCGAGCGCGAAGACGATGCGCTTGCCCATGCGCCGCACCTCGCGGACGACGCGTCCCTCGGCGCTCGCGAGCGGCGGCACGGCCGTGCGCAGCAGCGCGGGGCCGCCGAGCCGGGCGCGCAGCAGCGGGCGGCCGACACAGCGCGCCGCCAGGCACTCCACGTAGACCGCGACGTCCGGCAGCTCCGGCACGTCCCGGAGCATCGGACATCGGGGTGCGTCGCGCCGGTGGTAGGCTGCCGCGCGTGCGCAACAGCTTCTTCAAGGGTCACGGCCTCGGGAACGACTACCTGGTGCTCGATCCACGAGAGCTGAGCTTCCGCATCACGCCGCGCGCCGTGCGCGCCCTCTGCGACCGCCACACCGGGCTCGGCGCCGACGGCGTGCTCGCGCTCGCGCCGTCGCGCGTCGCCGACTTCGGCGTGCGCATCTACAACCCGGACGGCAGCGAGGCGGAGAAGTCGGGCAACGGACTGCGCATCCTGGCGCGCGCGCTCCACGCGCTGCACCGCACGCGGCGCACGCACTTCTGCGTCGAGACGCGCGGCGGCGTCGTCGAGATCGGGCTCGAGGTCGATGCCCGCGGCGACGCGCACCGCGTCCGCGTGGCGATGGGGCGCGCGAGCTTCCGCCCCGCGGCGCTCCCTTGCACGCTGGCCGTGCCGGAGCTGGTGGATCGGTCGATCCGCGTCGGCGGCCGCGCGCTGCGCTTCACCGGGGTCTCGGTCGGCAACCCGCACTGCGTGGTCTTCCGGCGGCGCGGGGGCGCCTGGTCGCAGCGCGAGCTGCGCGAGCTCGGTCCGCGCCTCGAGACCCATCCCTGGTTTCCGCGGCGCACCAACGTGCAGCTCGCCCGGGCGCGCGGGCCGCACGCGCTCGACGTGCGGGTCTGGGAGCGCGGGGCCGGCGAGACGCGCTCCTCGGGCTCGTCGGCCTGCGCCGCGGCGTGTGCCGGCGTGCGCCTCGGGCTCGTCGCGAGCCCCGTGCGCGTGCACATGCCCGGCGGATCGCTGCGCGTCGACGTGAGCGCGGACTTCGGCGTGACGCTCGAGGGCCCCGTCGCGGAGATCGCGCGCGGCCGCCTCGCGGACTGCTTCGTGCGGATGCTCGGCCGCAGGCGAGCGTAGTTCGGGCCTAACGCCAGGCGAACACGGGCTGCTCGTAGTGCGCCACGCGCGTCTCGACGCCGCGCACGGCGACCTCGCGGAGCTGGTAGAGGATCGCGGCCGTCGGCGCGTGGATGTGGGTGCCGAGCAGAGGGATCGAGATCACCGGGCGATCGCTCTCGGGGATCCGGCGCAAGTGCGGCACGTCGTCGCGTTCGAGCTCCGCGAGGGGGACGCGGTAGGCCGCCGCGACCTCCTCGGGGTTCGGCTCGAGGCGGGCGTCCGCCCCGGCCCACACTACGACGGGCGTCACGACGAAGCCCGACCGCGTCGGGTAGTCGTCGAGCAGGCCGAGCGCTGCCTCGTCTGCGAGCGCCAGGCCGACCTCCTCCTCGAGCTCGCGCAGCGCGGCCCGGGCCGGCGTCTCGCCGGGGTCGAGGCGACCGCCGGGCAGCGCCCACTGCCCGCCGTGGGCGCGCAGGCGCGCCGCGCGCCGCGTCAGCACGAAGCAGGGCTCCCCGCGCTCGCCCTCCAGGAGCGCCAGCGCCACCGCGGCCGGACGCAGGCCCGGCGCGGCGTGCGAGCGGCGCGCGAAGTCGCCGAGGTTCGCGGCGATGCGCGCTCGCAGGGCGTCGTCGTAGCGGAGCACGGGGCCAGCATAGCGTCGAGCGTGGCGGCGGAGCGGCGCGGCGGTCAGACTTGCGCGTCTCATGGGAAACGACGTCACGCGAAGGCGGCTCGAGCTCGCGTCGGGCATCGAGATCGCGCTGCTCGACTGGGGCGGCGACGGACCGTGCGCACTGCTGCATCACGCGAACGGCTTCTGCGCCGGCCTCTGGAGTCTGGTGGCCGAGCGGCTGCGTGCGCATTTCCGCGTGATCGCGATGGACGCGCGCGGCCACGGCGCCTCCTCGAAGCCGGATCCGACGACGCCGGGCGCCTACGCGTGGGAGCGCTTCGGCGAGGACGCGGGAGAGGTCGCGCGACGCCTCGCGGCGGAGCACGGCGGCCGCATCGCGCTCGGCCTCGGCCACTCGTTCGGCGGCACCGCGCTGATGATGGCCGCGGCGGCGGCGCCGGCGCGGTTCGAGCACCTCGTGCTCGTGGACCCCGTGCTTCCGTCGCCGGATTTCTTCAAGCAGGCGGCGCTCTCCGAGAACAACCGCGACCTCGCGTCCTCCGCGCGCCGGCGGCGCCAGGTCTTCGGCAGCCGCGCCGAGGCGCGGGAGGTGTGGTCGGGACGCCGGGCCTTCGCGGACTGGCAGCCCCGCGCGCTCGACCTCTACGCAGAGTACGGCCTGGCCGCGCGCGCGGACGGCAGCGTCGAGCTCGCCTGCCCGAGCGAGATCGAGGCGGTGATCTTCGACCACGCCCGGCGCTTCGATGCGTGGAGTCTGGCGCCGCGCGTGTCCACGCCCGCGCTGATCCTCTCCGCGGAGCGCGGCAACTTCACGCGCGCGATGTACGACCAGGTGGCGGCGCGCATGCCCGATGCGCGCGTCGTCGACGTGCCGACGGGACACCTGGTTCCGATGGAGCGCCCGGATCTCGTCGCGGAGTTCGCGCTCTCCTTCGCCGGGCCCCTGCGTCAACGCTCGACGGGGTAGCCCTTCTCCGTCCACGCGCCGAAGCCGCCCGCCAGCGACAGCAAGTGGCGGAAGCCCATCTGCTGGAGGGCCTGCGCGGCGAGCGCGCTGCGGTGGCCGCCGCCGCAGTAGAGCAGCAGCTTGCGCTCGCGGTCCGCGAACCACGGGTCGCGCTTGCGGTGCTCGAGGTCCGCGCGCACCTCGAGGAAGCCGCGCGGCGAGCTGCGCGCGCCCGGCAGGTGACCCGCGGCGTACTCGTCGGGCTCGCGCACGTCGACGAAGTGCCAGCCCTCGTGGCCCGGCGTGTCGAGCAGGCGGAGCGCGTCCTCCGGCGAGATCTCCGCGATGACCTGCTTCGCGGCGTCGACGAAGTCGGCGAGCGCGCGCGGCCGCACCTCGAGGGGGACCTCGGCGCGGCCGTCCGTGGCGAAGAAGCGCGCGATCGCCTCCGCGATGCGCGGCCCGGCGTCGCCGCGTCCGAAGGGATTCTCGATGTGCGAGACGCCGCGGATCCAGGCGTCGTCCGCGTGCAGCGCCTCGAGCTCGCGCGCGAGGCGGGCCGGATCGCCGCCGACCAGCCTCGCGACGCCCGCCTCGAGCGCCTCCGGGCGCTCGGTGTTCGCGCGCAGCACGAGCAGCGCCTTGCCGAGGGTCGGCGCCTCCTCCTGCACGCCGCCCGAGTCCGAGACGATCAGCCAGGCGCAGGAGAGCAGGTGCAGGAAGTCGCGGTAGCCGAGGGGCGGGAGCAGCAGTGCGCGCGGCGCGCCGGCGAGCGCCGCCTCGACGGCGCGGCGCACCTCCGGGTTCGGGTGCACGGGGAACGCCAGCGACACGTCGGCGTGGCGCTCCACGAACCGGCGCAGCGCGCGCAGGTTGCCCTCCAGCAGCGCGCCGAAGCTCTCGCGGCGGTGGGCAGTCAGCACGACGAGACGTGTGCCGGCGACGGCACGCAGGCGGAGGGCGAGCTCCGGCGCGGGCTCGCGGCTGTGCAGCATGGCCTGCAGCGCGTCGACCACCGGGTTGCCGGTCAGCGCGATGCGCGCGTCGGCGACGCCTTCGGCGCGCAGCGTGCGCGCGTTGTGAGGCGTCGGCGCGAAGTGCAGCGAGGCGAGGCGCGTGATCAGCCGCCGGTTCATCTCCTCGGGAAACGGGCTCGAGACATCGCCGGTGCGCAGCCCCGCCTCCACGTGCCCGACGGGAACGGCCCGGTGGAAGGCAGCCAGCGCGCCCGCCATGGCCGTGGTGGTGTCTCCCTGCACGAGCAGCAGGTCCGGCGCCTCGGCGGCGAGCAGCGGATCGAGGGCGGAGATCACGCGGGCGGCGACCTCGGAGGGCGTCTGGTCCGCCTGCATGACGCGCAGATCGCGGTCGATGCGCACGCCGAGCTCGGCCGCGAAGGGGTGCAGGAGCTCCACGTGCTGCGACGACGCGACGTGGAGCGTCGCGACGTCGTCCCGGGCCTCGAGCGCCCGGAGCACGGGCGCGAGCTTGATGATCTCGGGCCGCGTCCCGAACAGGCACAGGACCTTGCGCATGGCCGGCAAGGGTAACCCCCCGGCGACGGCAGGCCGCGGAGTCGCGTGATAGGCTGTGTCGGCGCTCTTGCGCGCGATCTGCCGGTAGACGGGGTGTTGAGCGCGTCGCGGCGCCTGCCGATCGAGCCTCCACCACGCGAGGCGCGCTCGCTGTCGAGGATTCCAGTTGCATGGCCGGTGAGCCCATCCGCGTCAGCCCCGATCCCGAAGCGGAGGAGCCTGCGCGTCTCGAGGAGACGCTCTCGGGCTTCGGCGTGAACGCCGCGCTCGTCGAGGAGATCCGGCAGCGCTACGAGGTCGACCCGACCTCGGTCCACGAGCGCTGGACCGAGCTGTTCGGCCCCCCGGCCGGCGCGGGAGCCGCTCACGCCGCGCCGATCGCGCGCGAGGCGCCGCGCCCGGAGCCCGAGCGGTTCGACGAGCGCCTCGTGCAGCTCGCGGAGAAGAACGCGCGGGTGCTGCGGCTGATCCACCGCTACCGCGCGCGGGGGCACCGCATCGCCCGCACCGATCCGCTCGGCGCGGACACCTCGTACTTCCCCGAGCTGGACCCGGCCCACTACGGCTTCGGGAACGACGACCTCGACCGTCCCTTCATCGCCGGCGACCTGCCCGGCGGACCGGTGCAGACGCTGCGCCAGATCCTCGCGCGCCTGCAGGCCACCTACTGCCGGACGGTCGGCGTCGAGTTCACCCACATCCAGGACCCCGGACGCAAGAACTGGCTCCAGCGGCGCATCGAGGAGTCGGAGAACACCACGGCGCTCTCCGCCGAGGATCGCCTGCGCATCCTGCAGAAGCTCTCCGCGGCGGAGCTCTTCGAGCGCTTCCTCCACACCAAGTTCCTGGGCCAGAAGCGCTTCTCGCTCGAGGGCGCCGAGAGCCTCATCCCGCTGCTCGACACCGTCGTCGAGGACGCGCCCGGCTACGGGGTCCGCGAGCTCGTGCTCGGCATGGCGCACCGCGGGCGCCTCAACGTGCTGTCCAACATCGTCGGCAAGTCCCTCGAGTCTCTGTTCTCCGAGTTCGAGGACAGCCCGCTGATCGACAGCCCCTTCGGCTCGGGCGACGTGAAGTACCACAAGGGCTTCACGGCCGATCGCCGCACGCGCTCGGGCGCGCTGGTCCACCTGTCGCTCACGTCGAACCCCTCGCACCTCGAGGCGGTGGATCCGGTGGTCGAGGGTCGTGTGCGCGCGAAGCAGACGCGCGCGGGCGACACGGAGGGCGAGACGATCGCCCCGCTGCTGATCCACGGCGACGCGGCCTTCGCCGGCCAGGGCATCGTGGCCGAGACGCTGAACCTCTCGAAGCTCGCGGGCTACTCGACGGGCGGCACGCTGCACGTCGTGGTCAACAACCAGATCGGCTTCACCACCTCGCCCGCCGAGGCGCGCTCGACGCTCTACTGCACCGACGTCGCGAAGATGATCCAGGCCCCGATCTTCCACGTGAACGGCGACGATCCGGAGGCGGTCGTGCACTGCGTGAAGGTCGCGATGGAGTACCGCAAGCGCTTCCACGACGACGTCGTGATCGACATGGTCTGCTACCGCCGCCACGGCCACAACGAGGGCGACGAGCCGAGCTTCACGCAGCCCCTGCTCTACGAGCGGATCCGCGCGAAGGAGTCGGTGCGCAAGATCTACACCGACCGGCTGCTGACCGACGGCATGCTGCGCCCGGAGGATCCGCCGCGGATCGAGGCGGACCTCTCCGCGCAGCTCGAGCGCGCGCTGGCGCAGGTCGAGACGCGTCCGCCGGGTCCCGACGAGCCCTACGAGGCGCGCGGCCCGTGGACGGGCTACTCGCGCACGGTGCCGGAGCAGGAGCCCGACACCGGCGTCCCGCTGGCGGACCTCCAGCAGATCGCCGAACGCATCGGCAGCGTGCCGCCCGGCTTCCAGGTGCACCGCAAGCTCGGCGCGCTGCTCGAGAAGCGCAGCAAGGCGATCGCGGAGGGCTCGATCGACTGGGGCACCGCGGAGGCGCTGGCCTTCGGGTCGCTGCTGCTCGAGGGCTACGGCGTGCGCCTGTCCGGTCAGGACAGCACGCGCGGCACCTTCAGCCACCGCCACGCCGCGCTGGTGAACCAGCAGACCGGCCAGGAATACGCGCCGCTCGACCACCTCGCGCCCCGGCAGGGACGCTTCCAGGTCTACGACAGCCTGCTGTCCGAGGCCGCCGTGCTCGGCTTCGAGTACGGCTACAGCGTGGCGGATCCGCAGACGCTGACGATGTGGGAGGCGCAGTTCGGCGACTTCGCGAACGGCGCCCAGGTGATCATCGATCAGTTCATCGCCTCGGCGCACGCGAAGTGGCAGCGCATGAGCGGCCTGGTGATGCTGCTGCCCCACGGCTACGAGGGGCAGGGGCCCGAGCACTCGAGCGCGCGCGTCGAGCGCTTCCTGCAGGCCTGCGCCGAGGACAACCTCCAGGTCGTGAACTGCACCACGCCCGCGCAGTACTTCCACGTGCTGCGCCGCCAGATGTGTCGCAGCTATCGCGTGCCGCTGGTGATCTTCACGCCGAAGAGCCTGCTGCGCCTGCCGCGCGCGAGCTCGCACCCGGAAGAGCTGGCGAGCGGACGGTTTCAGAGCGTGCTCGACGACGCGACCTGCGCGGCGCGCCCGCAGGCGGTCCGCCGCGCAGTGCTGTGCAGCGGCAAGGTCTACTACGACCTGCTCGAGGAGCGCATGCGTCGCTTCGGGGGCGGCGACGTGCCGGTGGCGCTGCTGCGCGTCGAGCAGCTCTACCCCTGGCCGGCAGAGCGCGTCGCGGGTCTGCTCGCACGCTTCGGAGCCGCGGACACCGTCGTGTGGTGCCAGGAGGAGCCCCGCAACATGGGCGCGTGGAGCTTCGTCCAGGAGCGGCTGCGCGAGCCGCTGCGCGATGCGCAGCGCCTGGTCTACGCGGGGCGTCCGCCGTCGGCGAGCGTCGCGGCGGGCTCTCCGCGCGTCCACAAGCGCGAGCAGTCGACGCTGGTGTCCGACGCCTTCGGGGAGGCTGGCTGAGAGCGTGTTACCCTGCCGCGCCTCACGCGGAGCGGAACATGGATCTCAGCTACGGACCGGAGTACGAGGCCTTTCGCGGCGAGGTGCGGCGGTTCCTCGAAGCGAACTGGCCGCCGACGGGCGGCGAGGCGGAGCTTCCCAAGCCCGAGCGGGTGCGGCGCTTCCGCGAGCGAGCCGTCGCCGCCGGCTACCTGCTGCGCTGGATCCCGCGCGCCTACGGCGGCTCGGAGCAGCCCGCCGACGCGCTCAAGGCCACGGTGATCCGCGAGGAGTTCTCGCGCGTGCGCGCGCCCCAGGAGCCGCGTGGCATCGGCATGATGATGCTCGTGCCGACGCTGCTCGAGAAGGGCGCCGAGTGGCAGAAGCAGCAGTTCGTCCCGCCCACCGCGCGCGACGAGATCCACTGGTGCCAGGGCTACAGCGAGCCGGGCTCCGGCAGCGACCTCGCGTCGCTCAAGACGCGCGCCGAGCTGGTCGGCGACGAGTGGATCATCAACGGCCAGAAGATCTGGACCACCAACGCGCTGGAGGCGGACTACATGTTCTGCCTCTGCCGCACGGAGCCGGACGCCCCCAAGCACGCGGGCATCTCGTATCTGCTGGTGCCCATGAAGCAGCCGGGCATCGAGGTGCGCCCGCTGCGCCAGATGAACGGCGGCGCGGACTTCAACGAGGTCTTCTTCACCGACGCGCGCACGAAGAAGGACTGGATCGTCGGCCGCCGCGGGGAAGGCTGGCTCGTCTCGCGCGCCACGCTGAAGCACGAGCGCCAGGGCATCGGCAACGCGGAGGTCGCGTCGCTGACCTTCGCCGGGCTCGTGCACCTCGCGCGCACGAGCACGAGGGACGGGCGCCCCGCCATCCAGGATCCGGTGATCCGCCAGCGCCTCGCGGCGATCGAGGGCATGGTCCGCTCCCACGAGTACTCGGGCTACCGGCAGCTCTCGCGCGCCGCGCACGGCAAGGACCCGGGTCCGGTCGCGCTGATGAACAAGCTGGTGTCGACGAACATCGGCTGCGAGGTGGCGAAGCTCGCCCTCGACCTGCTCGGCGACGACGGCCTGCTCGACCCGACCGCCCAGGCCGACTCCGGAGACCTGCCCGGTCCGAACCGCTCCTGGCTCTCCCAGTACATGTACTCCCTCGGCGTCGCCATCGCGGGCGGCTCCGCGAACATCCAGCGCAACGTGATCGGCGAGCGCGCGCTCGGCCTCCCGCGCGATCACTACGCCGATCGGAGCTCCGGCCGATGAACTTCGACACCTCCGAAGAGCAGGAGCTGCTCCAGGACACGGTGCGCCAGTTCGCGGAGCGCGAGTGCCCGCCGCAGCGCGTGCGCGAACTCTTCGACGGCGAGGCGCCGCACGATCCCGCGCTCTGGAAGGGGCTCTGCGAGCTCGGCGTGGCGGGCCTCGTGGTGCCCGAGGCGCACGGCGGCGCCGGGCTCGAGCAGATCGAGCTCGCGCTCGTGGCCGAGATGCTCGGCTACTGCGGCGTGCCGGGTCCGTTCCTCGGCCACGCACTCGCGTGTCTGGCCCTGGTGCACGGCGGCAGTCCCGCGCAGCAGCGCGCCTGGCTGCCGCGCCTGGCCTCGGGAGAGGCGCTCGGCAGCGTCGCGCTCGCCGAGCCGGGCGGGCGCTGGCTTCCCGCGGAGTGGCAGCTCGAGGAGCGCGGCGGCCTGCGCGGCAGCAAGCGCTTCGTGCCCGCAGCCGAGTCGGCCGACCTGCTCGTGGTCGGCACGGCGGGCGGCGGGCTCGGGCTCGTCCCGAAGGACGCCGCCGGCGTCTCGATCCGGCCGTATCCCGGCGTCGACCGCGCGCGCCGCGTCGCGGACGTCCACTTCGAGGGCGCGGCGTGCGAGCCGCTGCCGGGCGGCGTCGCGGCCGCGGCTCGCGTGCGGGACGCGGGCCTGGTGCTGCTGGCGGCGGACGCCTTCGGCGCCGCGTCGCGACTCGTCGACATGGCGGTCGCCTACGCGAAGACGCGCGAGCAGTTCGGCGTGACGATCGGCCACTTCCAGGCGCTCAAGCACCAGCTCGCCAACATGGCGGTCGAGATCGAGCCGGCGCGCGGGCTGTTCTGGTACGCGGCGCATGCCCAGGACCACGTGCCGGCCGACGCGGAGCGCTACGCCGCGCTCGCCAAGGCGCACATCACCGAGCGGGCGATGCAGGTCGCGCGCGACGTCGTCGAGGCGCACGGCGGCATCGGCTTCACCTGGGAGTGCGACGTCCAGATCTGGTTCAAGCGGGTCATGTTCGACCGCGCCTGGCTCGGCGGGCCGCCGCTGCACCGCGAGCGCGCGGCCGCGCTGGCGGGCTGGTAGCGCCCGCGGCGCAGTCGCGGGCAGCGGGGCGCAGCCACGAAGCTCGGCGTCGCACTCTCCAGACTGCATCCGCGCCGCCACCTCGACGCGACGCTCGAGGCCGAGCGCCTCGGCTTCGAGTCGGTCTGGATGGCCGACCACCTGGTCTTCCCGCTCGCCATGTCCGGGTCGCCGCATCCGGGCGCGCAGGCGCCCCCCGTCCCGCCCACGACGCCGGTCTACGACGTCTTCGCCTGGCTCTGCTTCCTGGCGGGCCGCACCTCTCGCATCCGCCTCGGCACCAACGTGTACCTGCTGGCGCTGCGCCATCCGTTCGCCGCCGCGCGCGCCGTGCAGACGCTCGACATCGTCTCGCAGGGCCGCGCCGAGATCGGCGTCGGCGCGGGCTGGCTGCGCGAGGAGTGGAGCGCCGCCGGGCTCGACCCGCGCACGCGCGGGCGCCGCCTCGACGAGGCGCTGGCGGTCTGCCAGCGGCTGTGGAGCGAGCCCGTGGTCGAGCACCACGGCGAGTTCTACGACTTCGCTCCGGTGGCGTTCGAGCCGAAGCCGGTGCAGAAGCCGTGGCCCCGGATCCACGTCGGCGGCGAGTCTGCGGCGGCGCTTCGACGCGCCGCGCGCCACGACGGCTGGATCGGGCTGGTCGACACGCCGGACGCTGCGCGCGAGCAGGTGGCGAGGCTGGGCGTGCTGCGGCGGCAGGCGGGGCGCGAGGGCATGCGCTTCGAGGTCACGCTCGGCGCGCCGGACTGCACGCCGCAGGAGCTCGCGCGCTGGGAGGAGGCGGGCGTCGACCGACTCGTGCTGTGGCCGTGGCAGCGCTCCCGCGACTGCATCGAAGCGCTGCGCCGCAGCGCGGACCGCCTGCGCCGCTGGCTCCTGGCGGGCTGACCTCGCCCGTGGCGTCGCGAGGGCGTGCGCCGCCTCAGGAGCGCGCGATCGCGTCGAGGACGTCGGCGAGCGACTCCGGCATCGAGTAGAAGGGCGAGTGGCTCGCCTGCAGCGTGTGCAAGCGACACGGCGTCGCCGCGTGCATGCGCCGCTGCAGCTCGAGGGGTATCGCGTGGTCCTGCGCGCACTCGATGTAGTGCCGCGGCAGCGACGCGAAGCGGGCACCGATCCGGACATTCTCCCGCCAGGGCGCCGCCGGCTGGGGGCCGAGCCGCGCGACGGCCGCCGCGACGTCCGCGTCGCTGCAGTCGTGGTAGAAGGCGTGGCGCGCGCCCGACGGATCGAGGTGCACGACGCCCGCCTCGCGATCCGACCGGAGCAGGTCCGTCACCGCGGACGCCGCGCGGAAGCTCGCGAGGCCCTCGCCGTCGCGGGGCAGGAAGGCCGCCAGATACACGAGGGAGCGTATGTGGGGCGCGTGGTCCTCGCCCGCTTGCGTGATGATCACGCCGCCCATGCTGTGCCCGAGCAGCACGGCGGGCTCCGGCGCCCGGGCGAGCGCCTCGCCGACCCGGCGCACGTAGGATCCGAGGGTTGCGTCGCGCGGAGGGGTCGCATCGGAGCCGTGGCCCGGCAGGTCGATGGCCAGGGCGTCGTGCCCTCGCGCCTCCAGCGCCGGGACCAGCTTCTCGTAGCACCAGGCGCCGTGCCACGCGCCGTGCACGAGGACGAAGCGCGCCATCGGCGCGACGTTAGCCGCGTGCCTGGAACAGGGCGAGCTGCGCGTCCTGGGGGCGCCGGAAGGCTGCCGTCGAGAGCGCGGGGCGCTCGCCCGCGAGTCCGACGCGCCGGCACGTCAGATCGAAGAGCGCATGGATCTGCGCGGCGTAGGTGCCCGTTCCGCGCATGCGCGCATGGAAGCGCGCATCGTCGAGCGCACCGCCGCGCATTTCGCGCACGCGGGCGAGCACGTGCTCGCGCCGCAGGGGGACGTGCCGCTCGAGCCAGCCCGCGAAGATCTCCTTCACGCCGTGGGGCAGCCGGAGCATCACGTGGCTGGCGAAGCGGGCGCCGGCGCTCGCGGCCGCTTCGAGGAGCGCCGGGATCTCGTGATCGGTGAGCCCGGGGATCACCGGCGCGACCATCACGCCGACGGGCACGCCGGCGGCAGCGAGCGCTTCGATGGCCGCAAGGCGCGCGCGCGGCGCCGAGGCGCGCGGCTCGAGCTTCGCCTGGAGCGCGCGGTCCAGCGTCGTGAGCGAGATGTGGACGGCGGCGGCGCCGCGGCGCGCGAGCTCGCCGAGCAGATCGGCGTCGCGCGCGACCAGGCTGCTCTTGGTCACGATCCCCACCGGGTTCAGGAACTCCGCGAAGACCTCGAGGCAGCGCCGGGTCAGGCGCAGGCGGCGCTCGACCGGCTGATACGCGTCGGTGACGCCGGCGAGCGCGACGACGCGCGGCCGCCAGCCCGGCGCGGAGAGCGCCTTGCGCAGCAGAGCCGGCGCCTCCTCCTTGACGAGCACGCGCGTCTCGAAGTCGAGCCCCGCGGAGAAGCCGAGGTACTCGTGGGTCGGACGCGCATAGCAATACGAGCAGCCGTGCGCGCAGCCCCGGTACGGGTTGAGGCTCGTGTCGAAGCCGAGGTCGGGGCTCTCGTTGTGCGCGAGCAGCGTGCGGGTCGGATCGCGCAGATAGAGCGTCGGGACGGGCGGCGCCTCGCCCGAGTCGTCGTCCTGCACCTCGGGCGCGTCGTCGAGCGCGACAGTGCGCACGCGCTCGAAGCGGCTGGCCGGGTTGTCGGGGGCGCCGCGCGCGACGGCGCGACCCCGGGGCGCCGTCGCCGGAGGGCCGCTGCGGAAGGGGTCCTTCACGCAGGCGAAAATAAGACGAAAACAGGAGCCGGGTCAAGCGCCCGGGCGCACCCGGGGCCCGGCGCGCCGCGCGCGCCTCAGAACTGGCCGCCGTCGATCCGGTAGATCTGGCCCGTGATCCAGGCCGCGTCGTCGGAGGCCAGGTAGACGGCGAGCTGAGCCACCTCGTCGACGCTGCCCATGCGGCGCAGCGGGATCGCCTTCACGATCGCGTCGCCGTGGTAGGCGACCATGCCGTCGGCGATGTCCGTCGCGATCAGCCCCGGCGCGATCACGTTGCAGCGGATTCCCTTCGCCGCGTTCTCCTTCGCGACCACGCGCGTGAGGGCGTTCACCGCGGCCTTCGCCGCGACGTAGGGTCCGCCGAAGGGCGCGCACAGGTCGGCGGCCACCGACGAGATCGTGAGGATCACGCCGCCCTCCTGCTGCTCCTGAAGGACGGGGAGTGCGGCGTGCAGCGTGTGGAAGACGCCGTGCAGGTCGATGTCGATGACGCGCTGCCAGTACGAGGGCTCGACCTTCTCGAGCGGCTCGAAGCGCGTCGGCACGCCGGCGTTCGCCACCACGATGTCGAGTCCGCCGAGCGCCGCGCGGCTCTCGTCCACGAGTGCGCGCACGGCGGCGCCGTCGCGCACGTCTGCCGCGCGGGCGAAGGCCTTTCGGCCACGCGCCTCGATCGCCTTGCAGGTCTCCTGGGCGGCCTCCGCGTCGCGGCGATAGCCGATCGCGACGTCCGCGCCCTCGGCCGCGAAGGCCACCGCGATCGCGCGGCCGATGCCGCGCGATCCGCCCGTCACCAGCGCGCGCTTGCCCTCGAGCCTCGTTCCCGCGCTCATCGTCCGTCCTCCTCCACCTGCACGAGCGTCACGCCGAGCGCAGGATGCGCGCCGCGCGGAAGCGCGAGCGGCCGCGAGGCCGAGAGCTCGAGCGCCAGCGGGCCCTCGTCGCGGGCCGGGTCCACCGTCACCGCGATGCGCAGAGGTGACGCTGGCCAGTGGAACACGAGCCGGCCCGCCTGCTCGCGACACGCGCCGCGCAGCAGGTCCTCGAAGAGCGCGCGGGCCCGAGCCTCGCTGCGAACCGACATCGACAGGCCGAGCAGGCGCGCGCGAGCTCTCGCGGGCGTCGTGGGCGGATACTGGAGCCCCGGGCCCGACGGCCCGTCGAGCTCCGGGTGCGCTTCGACGACCTGCACGACGATGCCCGGGACGCTCTTCGGGTGCAGGAAGGCCTCGATCCACGAAGGCTCTCGGTCGTCGAAGCCGACCACCGCGTAGCCTCGGGCCTTGGCGTGATCGAGCACCGCGCGGATGTCCTGCACCTTGAAGGTCGCGTGGTGCATTCCCGCGCCGCGCGTGGCGAGGAAGCGGTGCAGGAAGCCGCCGGGGGGACCGTCGGGAACCAGCACCTCGAGTGCGCCGCCTCCCGCGAACTCCCACTGCCAGAAGCGGAACCCGCGGCCGACCGCGGCGCCGCGCGGGGATCCGCCGAGCTCGCCGACGACGGGCGCCACGCGAGCGACATCCTCGACGCCGATCGCGACGTGATCGAGCTGCACCGGGGCCTGCGGCATCGGCGCCGTACCTTAGCGGCGCCCGCCCGGCCGCGCGTCCCGCTCGTTCCGCCGGGGCTCTTCCGGACGCCGCGTCCTGCCGATGCAGAGGGCTCCCGGGAGGATCTCCATGTCGGATCGAAGGCCCGCAGACGCTGCGCAGCGGCGCGCACGGCGACGCGCGGTGAATCTCTCGATCGAGCGTTCGCTCCAGCTCGAGCTGCCGATCGCCCTCCTGCTCGTGACCTTCGCGGTGGGCGTCGGTCTCGCTGCGTACGCGCGCGCGGCCTTCGGGCGTCTGTTCGCAGAGCTCGAGCACGCCGCCAATGCGCCGGTCCTCGCGGACCTGCTGCGCGCGCAGACGTCCGACTTCGTGATGGTGGCGATCGTGGTCGGAGCCGCCTACGCGGTGGTCGTCGCCTTCATGACCCTCGTCTGGTGTCATCGCCTGGTGGGACCCGTGGTGGCGTTCCGCAGGATGCTGGCGTCGCTGCTGGCCGGCGATCCCACGGCTCGCGTGCAACTGAGGCGCGGTTCCGCATTTCGCGAGCTGGCGGACGATCTGAACGCACTGGCCGAGCGCATCGGACACGACCGCGCGGCATAGACGCGCGCAGGCACCTCGACTACCTTGCGCCGCCTCTTGCGAGGGCGGCACGTCCTCGCCCAAGGAGGACAGGTATGGCGCGCGGATTCTCGCGGCTGGCTTCCCGTCTGCTCCCCGGCGTGCTCGTCTCGGCCGGCATGGCCTTATCCGCGGCGGCGCAGGTCGTAGACGTCGAGGACGTGGCGACGGAGCCCTCCAAGGAGGCCTACACGATCAACGGCGGCTGGGACTACATGGCGAAGACCTCGGTCAAGCACCAGACCAACTTCTCGCGGGGCGACTTCCGCGCGGGCGTCGGCGGAAAGTGGGATCTCGCCGATCACCTGAGCCTCGACACGCGCTTCAGCTACCAGCTCAACTCCTACAAGTTCACGAACGATGGGTATCCCTTCGACTGGAGCAACATCAACAACTACACGCTGCTCGGGCTCCTCAACTGGCAGCTCGACGACAAGTGGAGCCTGCTCGGCGGGCCGCTGATCCGCTACTCGGGCGAGGGTTCGGCGGACTGGAAACACTCGGCGTCGTACGGCGGGCTGCTCGGCTTCAACTGGCTCTCGAGCAAGGATCTTTCCCTCGGCCTCGCCGTGGGTGTCGTGAGCCAGATCGAAGACAAGGCCGGCATCGTCCCGATCCCGATGATCCGCTGGCACTTCGCGGACGACTTCACCTTGCGCACGGGAGTCATTCCGCTCGGCGGGCGGATGGGCCTGGGCCCCGAGCTCACCTACAACTTCGCGAAGGACTTCGACCTCTCGGTGGGCGCCCAGTACCAGCGCAGCCGCTACCGGCTGAACGACCACGCCGCCAACGCGCAGGGGATCGGCGAGGACACGTCGCTGCCGATCTACGCGAAGTTCGCCTGGCGCCCGGTGGAGGCGGCCTCGGTCGAGCTCTTCGCCGGCGTCGTCGCGGGGGGCGGGCTGAAGACCCAGGACCAGGACGGCAACCACGCCTTCGACCATCACTACGACACGGCGCCGACGGTCGGGATGCGGGGCGAGTACCGCTTCTGAGCGCGTACCGCTCCTGATGCTCAGGGGATGATGCCGGCGCGGCGGCTCGCGGCGAGCGCGTCGATCGCATCGATGCGGCGCAGCCAGTCGCGGACCTCGCTGGCGAAGTCGTTGCGCGCGCGCGCCAGGTCGGCTCCGCCGGGCCCGAGCAGCCCGCGGTTCTCCGCGAGGCGCAGCGCCGTCTCGAAGAGCAGCCTCGAGATCGACGCCGTGGAGTGCAGGCGGCGCTGCAGGTGGTACTGGCGCCCGACGCCCATGCAGGCGGAGAGCAGCCTCGCCCGGTCGAGGCTCGCGGCGGGGTCCTGGCGCGCCAGGAGATCCGCGACGACGCGATAGGACTCGAGGAAGGGCCGCAGCACGCGGTGCGCGTTGAAGGGCCGCAGGCTCCGCACCAGCGTCTGGATCGCGTCGGGGCCCGCGCGCAGCGCATCCTCCCAGCGCGGATCGCGCTCGGCCAGCTCGCGGCGCAGCTCGCCCCGGAACAGGTCCTTGTCCGCGAAGAAGAACTCGAACTTGAGCAGGTCGCGGAGCGCCATCGCGGCGCGGAAGAACTCCCCGACCGGGTCGGCGCCGCCCGACTCTGCCGCCTTCAGCAGCGCGAGCTCGCTGATCGCCGGATTCACGAAGAAGTGGATGATGGTGTTGCGGTAGTAGGCCGCGGCAAGCTGCTGATCCGGCCCGATCAGGTAGACGCGGTCGCTGCCCTCGTCGAAGCGCGTCACCACGTCGTTCAGGGTCAGCGCCTCGAGGACGCGCTCGACGCCTTCGCGCGCCTCGAGCTCCGCCAGGTTCGTGGTGGGGAGCTGCCGGCGCCCGACGTCGTGGAGCAGGTTGACCAGGCGCGCACGGACCTCGTCGACGGTCTGAGCGCGATCCGCGGCGCCGAGCAGCGCCATCGCCACCAGCGAGATCGGCGTGATCGGCGTGACCTGGTTGATGCGCACGCAGACCTCGAAGGCGAGCTTCTGCAGCGCGAGGCTCTGCTCGTCGGGATCGGGCGGCGCCTGCGGATCCGGCGCCCCGAGCACCTTGGCGAGCGACACCGGCTCCCCGAACGAGATGTGGATGTCGCCGTAGCGGCCGCCGAGGCGGCGCAGGATGCCGAGGAACCAGCCGAAGCTCTCCTTGCGCTTCGCGGCGCCCGCCTGCTCCGCGGCGTAGTCGGGCACGTCGGAGATCTGGTCGTAGGCGATCGAGACGGGGATCAGCACCACGTCGTCGCTCCGTCCGCGCCGGTAGGCGTCGACGACGTAGGCGAGCAGGCCGAAGCGCGGCGGCAGCAGCTTGCCCGAGCGGGAGCGTCCGCCCTCGATGTACCACTCGAGCGAGAAGCGCTTCTCGATCAGGTAGTCGATGTAGTGGCGCAGCACGAACTTGTAGACGGGGTCGTCCTTGAAGCTGCGCCGGATGAAGAAGACGCCGCTGCGGCGCACCAGGGGGCCCACCGGGAAGAAGTTCATGTTGATGCCGCCGGCGGTGTGGTTCGGCGGATGGCCGTTCTCGTAGAGCATGTACTGGAGCACGAGATGGTCCAGGTTGGACTTGTGCGTCGGCAGGAACACCACGGGGTGACGCTGCGCGAGGTCCTGGATGCGCGCGAGCTTCGCGCGGTCGTAGTGGAGCCGCTCGCCGTAGCCGCGCGTGTACATCAGCCGGATCAGCTGGGCCGCGAGGTCGATGACGAAGGTGCTGTGGGTGGCTGCGATCTCGCGCAGGTCGCGCGCGGCCTCGCGGGCGACGCTCGCCTCGCTGCGTCCGAGCTCGCGCGCAAGCAGCGAGAGGCCGCCGCGGAAGGACGGCCGCTCCAGGATGTCGGGGTGCACGAGGCGCGGGACCTTGTAACGGGCGCCGCGCAGGCGGCGCTCGGCGCGCTCGAGGGCGAGGGCGGCCTGCCGGGCCACGAACTCGGGCAGACCCGAGGTGGGCTCCGCGCCGGCCCCGCTGGCCTCGCGCCAGCGCGCCCGCAGCTCGGAGAGCGGGGCAGGCTCGCCGGCCACGATCCGGCAGCGATCGCGCTGGCGGCGCAGGATCGCGTGCTGGCGCAGCCAGCCGGGGTCGCGGGGATCGCCGAGCTTCAGCAGGTCCGAGAAGCGCGCGATGCGAGCGCCGTCCCGCTCGGGCGGCAGCCAGGCGACGCGCAGCGGCGCGAGCAGCACCTCGTCCCCCGCCGCGAGCCGCGCCTCCAGGGCACCGAGCGCGACCTCGCGGCGCCGTCGCGTCGGCGGGATCTCGATGCATTCGAAGTCGCGAGGCGACACCTCGTCGGGGCGCTGCCGCTCCGCCCACGCGGCGAGGATCTGGCGCTCGAGGCGGCTCGAGGCGTCGAGCAGGAAGACCACGCGCGCCTTGCCTTCGCCTGCCTCGGCGACGGGCCATGCAGGCTCGTCGCGCAGCGGCTCCGCGACCGCGCTGGCCATGGGGCGCGATTCTACCATCGGCGCCGAGCCGCGAGGCGGTCCGCCCGACACACACCAGGATCCCTCCCGGCGGTTTCCGCGTCGATCGGCGCAGGGTATCGTCCTCGGCCGCGGCCGCGCGGCCGCGCAACCGGTGGGAGGAGAGAGCGCGTGCCGGGGGCCCCTGCGCGAAACGCGAGTCGCCTGCCGCTGCCGGTGCGCTGGCCGGCCGAGGCCTGGCTGCCGCTCGTGGCCGGGCTCGTGTGGCTATGGACCGCGCCGGGTCACGGCGTGCTCGGCTTCGCCTTCACGGTGCTGCCGGGCTGCCTGCTGCTCGGCTCGGGCGTCGGGATGCTGCTCTTCGCGGGCGATCTGCGCATCTCGCAGTTTGCCGCGGCGGGCGGCGTGACGGGCTTCGTGCTCGGACTGCCGGCCTTCGTCTTCGAGGGCTTCACCAGCGGCCTCTTGCTATGCGCGCTGTCCGCCGCCGCCTTCGTCGCCGCGGGCTGGCACACGCTGCGCCTCGAGCCGCACCCCGAGGACGTACCGCCTCCCGAGCCCGGCCTGGCGCTCGCCGCCGAGATCGCCTGCGACGAGGCGATCCTCTCGACGATGCAGATCGGCGTCTCCACGCCGATGGGCAGCGAGCTCGCGCGGGTGCGCGACGAGATCGGGGCGGCGCGCGCGCACTTCGAAGCGGCGGGCTGGCTGGAGAGGCCCTTCGACTACCACGCGACGCCGCCGGCGCCCACCGACGTGCGGCTCTCGGCCGCGCGCGTGCGCGGCATCGACTACGAGCACCTGCGCTTCGAGAGCGGCTACGAGCCGCACCCGGGCGAGCCCGGGCGCGAGCGCTGGCTCTCGTATCGCGAGAATCGCACGGCGCACGCCTGGGTGGTCCGCACGTCGCCCGAGCGACCCTGGCTGGTGTGCATCCACGGCTACCAGATGGGGCGGCCGTGGATCGATCTCTCCGCGTTCCGGCCGGACTGGCTGGCGAAGAGCCACGGGCTGAATCTGCTCCTGCCGGTGCTGCCGCTGCACGGGCCGCGCACCAAGGGGCGCCGCAGCGGCGACGGCTACCTGGGCGGCGACGTGCTCGACACGATCCACGCTCAGGCGCAGGCCTCCTGGGACATCCGGCGGCTCGTGTCGTGGCTGCGTGCGGAGGGCGCCGCCGGGATCGGCGTCTACGGCCTCTCCCTAGGCGGCTACAACGCTGCGCTGCTCGCAGGGCTCGAGCAGGGTCTCGCCTGCGTCGTCGCCGGAATCCCGGCCGTCGACTTCACGCGGCTCTTCTTCCGCCACGGCCCGCCCGTGCAGATCCTCGAGGCGGAGCTGCACGGCATCGAGGAGCTGCACATGGACGAGATCATGCGCGTGATCTCGCCGCTGGCGCTGCCGCCCCGGGTGCCGCGCGAGCGCCGCTACATCTTCGGCGCGATCGCCGATCGCCTCGTTCCGGCGGATCAGGTGCGCGATCTGTGGCGCCACTGGGAGCGGCCGCGCATCGAGTGGTACCAGGGCGGGCATCTCACCTTCCCGCGTCACGCGGGCGTGCGCAGTCTCGTCGACGAGGCGCTGCGCGCGGCCTTCGCGTAGCGGCGGTCGAAACGGCGCGCGCAGCCTAGGCGCGCGGCGGCGGAGCGCCATGCTCGCGCGCCGCGAGCTGCGCGAGGATGCGCGCGTGCGCCGCGCGGGTCAGCGGGTAGCCGCGCGCGAACCACGCCGAGATCAGCAGCAGCAGCGCCGGGACGACGGAGGCGAGCCAGCGGATCGCGTGGATGGCGGCGGGGGGCTGCTGTTCGCCCTTGCGGAAGCCCGCCTGGCCGAGGACGAAGAGCGCGAGCGCGACGCCCGCCGTCCCGGCGAGCTTGCGCACGAACATGAAGAAGCCGTTGTAGAGGCCCTCCCGGCGCTCTCCGGTGGCGAGCTCGTCCTCGTCGACGACCTCGCCGATCATCGACCAGGGCATCAGGTCGACGACGGCGTAGCCCATCGCGATGAGCGGGGCGAAGAGGAAGATCGAGGCGCGCGGCCAGTCGGGCCGGGCCGCGAGCAGCACCAGCTGACCGGCGGCCCACCAGAGCGTCCCGATCGTGAAGACGGTCGCCTTCTCCGTGTGGCGCGCGACGGCGAGCCAGAGCGGAAGGACGAGCAGCGTCGAGCCGAGGAAGATCAGCATCATCAGCTCGAAGTCGCTGCTGCGGCCGATGTAGTGCGTGAAGTAGAGGATCAGCATCGCGCCGATCAGATCCATGCTGACGCGCCCGCACAGGTACATCGCGGTGAGGCGCCGGAAGCTCGGGTGCGCGATCAGCAGCCGGAAGCCTTCGACGAAGGAGGTGCGCGTCTCGCGCGCCTGGAAATCCGGGCGCTCCCAGCTGATCGCGTGGATGGCGAACCAGGGTGCGGCCAGCAGGGCGCCGAAGAGCGCGCCCGCGGCCGCGAAGCCCGCGGATCCGCTGCCGAGCGCGTTCGCCACGGGGCGGAAGACGACGGCCGCGAAGACGCCGAGGACCGCGCCGGCGTTGCGCCAGGTGTTGAGTGACGTGCGCGCGTCGTAGCCGACGGCCATCTCGGGCAGCAGAGCGAGGTACGGCACCGAGAGCACCGTCATGGCGATGGAGCCCAGCACGTAGACCGCGGAGTAGTAGGCGAACAGGCCGGCCTGCGACGCGTCGCCGAGGTCGACCCAGAGCAAGGCGAAGAAGAGGCCGAAGGGCAGGGCGCCGAGCAGGAAGAAGGGCCGCCTGCGTCCCGCCTTCCAGCGGCAGCGGTCCGAGAAACGCCCCATCAGCGGATCGCTGAAGGCGTCGATCGTGCGTCCCACGAGCTGGACGGCGCCGGCCAGCTCGGGCCGCAGGCCCGCGATCTGGGTCAGGAAGTAGGTGACGTAGACGATGGAGAGCGCGGAGAGGAAGGCGTTGACCGTGAGGTCCCCGGTCGCGTAGATCGCCTTGCGCGGCGGCGTGAGCCGGGGATCCTCGCTGCGGGTGCGGACGATCTCGCGGGCAGGCGCGGCGGACACGAACAGCCTGGACGTTGCGCGGCGCGGGTCTCCGCGTCGGAGGGGCAGAGCAGCATGGCACTTTCCGGAAACGCACCGCAAGCCGGCGCGAACGTCGAGGTGAAGGTGCGCTGTGCCGACCTGTCCTCGGCGCGCGCGGCGGCGCTGCGCCTCGGCGCGCAGCCCTGGGCCGACGAGGAGCAGGTGGACACGTACTTCGCGACGCGCGCGGGTCGGCTCAAGCTGCGCGTGATCGACGGGGCGCGCGCGGAGCTGATCCCCTACCTGCGCGCCGACCGCGCGGGCGCGCGCCGCTCGGACTATCGCGTGATCCCGGTGCCCGACGCGGAGGGCACTCGGGCGCTGCTCGGCGAGATCCTCGGGGTGCACCGCGTGGTGCGCAAGCGGCGCGAGGTGCTGCTGTGGCGCAACGTGCGCATCCATCTCGACTGCGTGGCAGGCCTCGGATCCTTCCTCGAGCTCGAGGCGGTGTTCGACGGTTCGGCGGAGTCCGAGCGGAGGGAGCGCGACGCGATCGCGTGGCTGCTGCGCGAGCTCGGCCTCGCGGCCGAGCCCTGCATCGCGGGATCCTACGAGTCGCTACTCGGCGAAGCTCGTCAAGCGAGCTGAGCTTTCCGGTACGCCGTCACCACCGCCGCGCCGCCCAGGCCGAGGTTGTGCTGGAGGGCGATCTTCGCGCCCTCCACCTGGCGCTTGTCGGCCTCGCCGCGCAGCTGCCAGCACAGCTCGGAGCACTGCGCGAGGCCGGTGGCGCCGAGCGGGTGGCCCTTCGAGATCAGCCCGCCCGACGGATTCACCACGACCTTGCCGCCGTAGGTGTTGGCGCCCGAGTCGACGAACTGACCGCCCTTGCCCTCCGGGCAGAGGCCGAGCGCTTCGTAGGTGATCATCTCGTTGCACGAGAAGCAGTCGTGCAGCTCGACCACGTCGACGTTCTCCGGGCCGATCCCGGCCTGCTGGTAGACCTTCTCAGCGGCCTTCCGCGTCATGTCGTAGCCGACGAGCTTGATCGAGCTCTTCGAGAAGCTGCTCTCGAAGTCCGTGGTCATCGCCTGGCCGATGATCTCGATCGCCTTGCCCTCGAGCTTGTGCCTCCGCACGAAGGCCTCGCTGGCCAGGATCGCCGCGGCCGAGCCGTCGGAAGTGGGGCAGCACTGGAGCTTGGTGAGAGGCTCGTAGACCATCGGCGCCTTCAGGATGTCCTCGAGCGAGTACTCGTCCTGGAACTGCGAGTACGGGTTGTTCACCGAGTGCTTGTGGTTCTTCCAGCCGATCTTGGCGAAGTGCTCCGGCTTCGTGCCGTAGCGCTCCATGTGCTCGCGGCCCGCGTTGCCGAAGAACTGGGCCGCGGCGGGTGCCTTGGCGAAGCCGCGCGTCTCGATCATCAGCTTCGCGTGCTTGTCCATCGGATTGGTGCGGTCGGTGTACTTGATGCCGAGGGAGCCCTTTTCCATCTTCTCGAAGCCGATCGCGAGCACGCACTCGGCGAGACCGCCCTGCACGAACTGCTTGGCCATGAAGAGCGCCGTCGAGCCCGTCGAGCAGTTGTTGTTCACGTTGTAGATCGGGATGCCCGTGAGCCCCAGCGTGTAGACGGCGCGCTCGCCGCACGTGGAGTCGCCGTAGCAGTAGCCGGCCACGGCCTGCTCGACCTCGGCGTAGGGGATGCCCGCGTCGGCGAGCGCCTTCTTGCCCGCCTCTTCGGCCATGTCGGGGTAGTCCCATTCCCGCGACCCGGGCTTCTCGAACTTCGTCATGCCGACGCCGATCACGAACACCTTGTTGCCCATTGCCTGGCTCCTCTGGACGCGCAGCGCGCTCGGGGGATCGAAGCACGGCCGCGGGGGCGGCTTCGAGGGCGCGGACCCTAGCACAGACCGCTGTTCACACGCGGAAATGCTGACGCAGCAGGCGCAGGGAAAGGCCGTCCGTCAGCAGGCGGCGCCCGAGGGCGACCCACGGCGCCTCGCGTCCCACGGCATAGCGGACGCGGGGCCGCGACGCGGTCAGCGCGCGGCGGATCGCTCGAGCCACCCACTCCGCGGGCGGAGCGTTCACGAGCGAGACCTCGATCGCCTCGCGGACCCGCGCGATCCGCTCGCCGTAGACGGAGCCATCCGCCTTCGAGAAGTCCACGTGCTCGTTGAATCCCGTATGGATGTCGCCGGGCTCGACGAGGGCGACGTGAACGCCGCAGGCGTGCAGCTCGTTGTGGAGCGCGAGGGCGAGCGTGTCGATCGCCGCCTTCGAGGCGGAGTAGTGGGCCTGGAAGGGAATCGGCGCGCGGCCCGCGAGGGAGCCCACCAGCACGATTCGCCCCCGGCTCTTGCGCAGGTGAGGCAGCGCGGCGCGCAGCGTGCGCAGGGTCCCGAAGAAGTTGGTGTCGAGCTGCGCCTGCGCGTCCGCGATGGAGGTCTCCTCGACGCTCCCGAAGATCCCGAAGCCCGCGTTGCAGACGAGCCCGTCGAGCCCGCCCGCCTCGCGCACGACCTGCTGGACGCCGGACTGCACCGAGGCCTCGTCGCGCACGTCCATGGCGATCCAATGGATGGGCGGAGCGTCCGCCGGGAGCGCCCCGAGTCGCCGCGTCGTGCCGTAGACCTCGAGGCCGCGGCCCGCCAGCTCCCGAGCGGACGCGGCTCCGATGCCCGCGGAGGCTCCCGTGATCAGCACCACCCGCACGGCGGCGCAGCGTAGCCTCGGGCGTCCCCGAGCGGGGGATCGGGCTCGATCTGAGTGGTAGTCAGATCCTCCCTCGCGGTCATATAATGCGGCGCCGATCTGCTCTCGGAGGTCCGACGATGAGCGCGTTTTCGCGTCCGGCTCCCGCGCAGCGCCCCGAGGTGGAGCCTCTCGACTTCACGGCCGGGATCCGCCTGCTGGCCCGGCTGGCCCGGGTCGCCGAGCAGACCTGCCAGGCGACCGGAATCAGCCTCCCTCAGTACCGGCTGCTGGTCTCGGTCTCGGGTGGACCGCAGCGCGCCAGCGAGCTCGCCGCGTCCGTGGGCGTCAGCCGTCCGACGCTGACCTCGCTGGTCGACGGACTCGAGCAGGCGGGACTGCTGCGGCGCGTGCCCGTGCCGACGGATCGCCGCGGCATCCGCCTCGAGCTGACCGAGGGCGGGCGCATGGCCACGGCCCGCGCCGAGCGCGCACTGACGGCGCGCCTGCTGCGCCTGATCGATGGCGACGCGCGCGACGTCGTGCAGATCGTGAAGGGGGTCGTCTCCGGCGTCTCCGCGGCCCTCGACCGCGAGGGGCGTCCCGCGGAATGACAAGCGAGCGCGGGTTCGCCGAGCTCGCTAGCGAAGTTCCCGGCGCCAGAGGACGCGGGCGATCAGCGGCCAGCCGAAGACGAAAGGGTGGCGGCGCTGTCGCTCGGTCGGCTCGAGATGCGTTCCCGTATGGCGCTCGAGCTTCCAGAGCGCATACGGGAGCCAGTCGCCGAACGTGGCGGCGCTCTTGAGGAGCTGCAGCGTCGCGACCGCCTTCGCGAGCGGCCGGCGCACCCGGATGCGCCGCCGCGTCTCGCGCAGCGCACCGCCGGGACACGCGATCTCGAAGCCTTGCGCATCGCTGCGCGCGATCCGCAAGCGTCCCTCGGACTCGAGGGACTCGAGGGCTGCGGCCAGCGCCCGCCCGTAGCGCGCCGGGTCCGCCGCGTAGATGTCTCCGGCCCGGTCGCGGCTCTCGGGCCGCAGCTCGGATGCGTACGTGTCCCCGAACACGGTGCGCCACAGCGACTCGGCCGAGCCGGCGCGGGTGTCCCCGTCACCCGGGAGCAGCGCGAGGCCGCGCCAGACCGCGGTCTTCACCGCCGTACACAGCGCGTCGACGAGCGCGGCGCTCGCCTCTGCATCGCGACGGTAGACGGCGAGCGCCGGCTGGCAGAAGCGCGCCCACGTGCCGACGCGGATCGCCTCGGGGCGCACGGCTCGCGCGAAGTCCCGCAGCGAGAACACCGCGTACTTCGCGCGCAGTCGCGTGCCGTCGCAATCGCGCTCGAGATAGAACACGTTCGGCGGGAGCACGGCGTTGGCCCGCGCGAGGGCGCCGGCCCCGTAGGCGGCGCCGTAGTCGTCCACGAGCGCGTAGAAGTCCAGGACGCCCTCGTCGCTGCCGCGCCGCAGGCACGACCCGTAGAAGAGCACGGCCGCGAGCGAGGCACCGAAGCGAGCGCCGATCTCGCCCGCCATGACCTCTGCCGAGCGCGGCGCCGGGCGGAACAGCTCCCCGCCGACGAGCGCCGCCAGCGCTCCAACGCCGAGCATGGTCAGGCGCGGACGAAGGTCAGGCGTCGGTCTACGCGGAGGTTCACGACCTCGTCGGGCTCCGGCGCGAAGATCTCTCCGTCGATCGTGAAGCCGCAGCCCATGCCGATCTGCACGCAATGCGCCCGCGCGCTCTCGTAGCCGTTCTCGGGCGTGACGAACCCTCGCGGCCGGCCGCGCAGGATCCCGGGTGCGGCGGCGATGCTCCGCCAGGCACGACTCGCCAGCGCGGTCACGCGGACGCCCCCCGGGCCGTCGCCCCAGAAGGGGTTCATGCGCAGGAACAGGTGGGTGAGCGTCGATGCGATCAGCAGGTAGAACTCGGAGTCGCCGAGCAGTCGGCCGTCGAAGCTGACCGCAGCCTTGTCCGGCGTGAGGATGCCGTCGGAGGGATGCGTGAAGACCTTTGCGATCAGGGCACCCGTGACGAGGCCGGCGCCGAAGACGCCCTGCTGGCCGGGCGGGAAGGTGCGGTGCACCAGCTCGACGGCGCGCTGGATCATTCCGGCGCCGAAGAACATCCCGTACTGGATGCCTGCGCGGCGGGTCGATTCGACGTGCAGCACCGGGCGCGCCATCAGGCGCGGGTCGAGCTCGCCCCGCGCGATGGCGTCGAGCAGCCTGGCGAGCCCGCGCCCCGGGCGCGGATCGGCGCCGAGGTCGGAGGCCGTCATGTTGGTGCGGCCGCCCCGCAGCGGGGCGACGAAGCGGAGCGGCGGCATGTCCCGGCCGTCGAGCAGCTCGGTCAGCACATACTGGAGGGTCCCGTCGCCCCCGTTCACGACCAGCAGGTCCACCTCGCGCCGCGTCAGCTCTCCGAGCGCTTCGGGAAGCGCTCGCACGCTCTCGGTCTCGACGTGGACCACGTCGGGATAGCGCCGCAGCACCTCGAGCACCTGGGATACGCGCTTGCGGTTGCGGCCCGCGCGCAGGTTGTTCAACACGCCCACTCGCAAGTTGGAGACCTCCAGGTCACCGGGGGCTTTCAGGGCAGCATCTCGCTCGGGGGGAGAGTGTCGAGGAAGGTCACGGCCGCGATCGCGTCGCCCGCGACCCGGATCGCCGGGAGGTCCGGTGCGGAGGCCAGCGAGAGATCGAAGTGGGCGCTGGTCCAGCTCCGGTGGGGTCGACCGCGCAAGGAGTACAACATCCTCAGGAACGCCGGAAGGGCGCTCAGAGGATCCACCTGGAGGATCGAGGGCTCCCCGAGGGACACGTGGCCTTCCAGGCCGGGCGCCGACACGGAAAGCCGTTTCGGGACGGGATAGTCGCCGCCGGGTCCGGGCTCCGACCGGATGACGAGATCGTGGCGTTCGACGCGCCCCGGACCGTGTCCGGAGACGGAGAGCCAGGAATATCGGACGGCATCTGGCGCGAGGATGTCGAGCAGATACATGCCGCTCCCGGCCTCGACGCTCGCCACGTCGATCCGCCGCAGGACCATCGTCGACTCGGCCTCGGGCATCCAGGTGTGCGCAAGCGCCAGCGTGCCGGCGGCGCGGAGCGGCGCCGCCATGCCCGACACCCAGAGGGATGCCTGGACGGGGCTCGCGAGCTGGATCACGTCGATGCGATAACCGCCCGGTCCCGTCTTCGCGACGCGTGCGGTCTCGTCTGCGCGCCAGTCGAGGAACACCTTGATCCCGCGCTTGTCGTTGTCGACCTCGAAGTGGCGCTCGCTCTCCTCGAGCACGAGCAGGCTCGAGCCGATCTCGACCCGGCGGCGATCCTCGGTGAGTCTCCAATCGCCAGATCGCCGCCCGTTCTGGAACGGGACCGGCGCTGCACCGGGGCGCAGCACGTGACCGGACGCCGCCGCGCTCGGGCCGCCGGGTCCCTCGTTCGCGATCGTGAAGCGCGCCGTCACGCGCACGCCGTCCTCGAGGATCGCGACGAGATCCCAGTACTCGGAGGCCGAATCGCCCAGGGGGAGCTTCGCCGCCGGATCGACGCTCTCGCCGGCGTGCGCTGCGCCGGCGGCCCATGCCGCGGACGCCAGCGCCGCCGCGAGCAGCCTGCGCGCCGATCTCACTCTCGACCCCAGGCCGCCACCGGCTCCCCGCGGCGGCGCGCCGCGAAGGCCTGCGCGAGTCGCACGGCGTGGAAGCCGAGCGACGCGGCGGTCCACGAGGCGACCATCACGAGGCCGAGGTCGGGACGCCCGCCGAGGGCGCCGACCGTCAGCAGGATCAGGTTCGGGTTGCGCCGCGCCGTGATCGTCCGGAACAGCGCGTCGATCGGCCGCCACGAGTGGATCTCGAACCGGAAGGCGCCGAGGAACAGGCCTTCGAGCAGGCGGCCCGCGATGTAGCCCGCCACGGCGATGGCGGTCGCCACGGGCCGCCCGGACGCCAGTCCGAAGCCCCAGGCGAGGTACCAGAAGGGCGGGTGCAGCAGATCGAGGCCGTGGTCGAGCGCGCTGCCGAGTCGGCTCGAGGTCAACGTGACGCGCGCCAGCTTGCCGTCGACGGTGTCGAGGAAGGTCATGCACCAGGCGACGAGCAGGCCCGATCCGAAGCGGCCCGTCGCGAACAGCGCGACCGCGCCCAGCGCGAGCACCCAGCTCGCGAGCGTCACCGCGTTCGGCGTGATGCCGTGCGCGGCACACCAGCGCGTGACCGCCCGCGCCGGTCTCGGCCAGACCCATTTGGTCACGAGGTCGGTGACACCCTTGTAGGACGCATCGAAGACACGCGCCTCGAGGTCGTCGGCGAGCTCCGGGAGCGCGGCAAAGACCCAGGGCGGCTCCGACTTGCGGAGCTCGGCCTGGTACCCGGGCACCAGCGCATCGGGCGCGATGCGCCGCAGGCGAGCGGGCGGCTCGCCCTGACCCCGCAGTGCCGCCACCGCTGCCGCCGTGTCCGAGGCCCCGACCTGCGCGCCGAGCGCTCCGAGGGAGGGATGCACGAGCCAGGTATCGGGCGTGGCGACGAGCGCCTGCACGATCCGCTCGTCGAGGATGCGGTCGGCGCACAGCACCGCGACGCGCTCGCCCGTCGCGAGCGGAGGCGCCTCCCCTTCGCCGATCCGCAGCGGTGTGCACCCCGCGCGCCAGAGCGCGCGCAGCAGGCGATCGCCGGGTGTGAGCCCGAAGATGCACAGGCCAGCGGCCTTCGGGTCGCGCTCCAGGATCCAGCCCACCGCGGCGGACTGCCGGGTCTGCGGCGGCGCGGGCATGGCAGCGGTCGCAGAGTATCACAGGGTCACTCCGTGAGTTAGGTTCGCGACTCGCCGGGGGGACGTCATCTACACGCTTGCGCATCTCTCCGACCTGCACGCGACGCCGGTCGCGCCGCGCAGCGTCCTGCCGCTCCTCGGCAAGCGCGCGTTCGGCTGGCTCTCGTGGACCCTGCGCAGGCGGCACGCGCACCAGACTCACGTGCTCGGCGCGCTGCTCGAGGATCTGCGCAGCACGGCTCCCGATCAGGTGGTCGTGACGGGCGACCTCACGAACGTGTCGCTCCCGGATGAATTCGGCGCCGCGCGAGGCTGGCTCGAGCGCCTCGGCGACCCCGCGCACGTCACCGCCGTGCCGGGCAACCACGACGCCTACGTCTCCGTGCCGCGCGAACGCTCGTGGGATCTGTGGCGCGAGTGGCTGGCGGCGGATCCGGAGTGGCGCGAGGCGAGCGACGGCGCGAGCGGGTTTCCGGCCGTGCGTGTGCGGGGTCCGCTGGGGCTGGTGGGGCTCTGCTCCGCGAGGCCCACGCTGCCCTTCCTGGCCACCGGCACCGTCGGCGCGCGGCAGCTCCAGCGGCTCGAGCGCGTCCTCCTGGCGCTTCGCGAGCGCGAGCTCGTGCGCGTGGTGCTCGTGCATCACGCCGTGGTGCCGGGCGTCGTGTCGGCGCGGCGAGCCCTGCGCGACGCGCGCTCTCTCTGTGCCGTGCTCGGGCGCGCCGGTGCCGAGCTGGTCCTGCACGGGCACCTGCACCGCGCGCGCATCGACGCCGTGCCCGGACCCTCGGGGCCGATTCCCGTGATCTGCGCGCGCTCCGCGTCGGACGTCGGCTCGAAGCCCGAGAAGTGCGCCCAGTATCACCTGGTCGACGTCGACGGGAGCGGCGCGGGCGCACGGCTCTCGCTGCGGGTGCGCGGCTTCGACCCCGCCACGGGACGGTTCGGGGCCGTCGGAGAGTCGCGAGCTCTCTAGCCCGCATTTCTCACCAGGCCCCTACTGCAACGCCGCATCTGGCCGCATCGGCTGCGTTGCGCTCCCTCGGCCTGCTCGACGTACCGTCGGGTACGCCTCCGCGGGCCTCGGTCGCGCGCCTTGCATCTGCGGCCATCTGCGGCGTTTCGTGACGAAACCTGGTGAGAAATGCGGGCTAGCGCTGCGGCCTCTCGCGCTCGCGAAGGATCCGCTCGGCGTCGATCAGGTCGCTCTCGTGGTCGACGTCCATCGCCGCCTCGGCCTGCGGCATGCGGACGGCGCGCAGCCGCGCGCCGATCACGCGCGATCCGCGCTCGAGCGCGCCGTCGAGGTCGAGCCGGCGCAGGGCGTAGAGCAGCAGCAGCGACGGTCCGACCGCCAGGACCAGGCGCCAGGGCTGCTTGCGGAAGCGCTCGGCGCGCACGTAGAAGTCCGCCGCCTTCCGCGCGCGGGGCGTGCGGAAGGCGAAGAGGTTGGCGCCGGACCACGCGCCGCCGCGCAGGCGCAGGTAGGTCCTGCGGCTCTCCGGATGCTGCGCGCGTACGACCGACTCCGCGACCATGCCGATCAGGACGTCGGCGTCCGAGGCGCTCGCCGCAGCGAGGAAATGCTCGACCATCGCGGGAGTGAGCAGCGCGTGGTCGGCGGCGGTGACGAGGCAGGGCAGCACGCCCTCCTCGGCCAGCACGGCCGCGACGCTGCGGCTCGGCGAGTCCTCGCTCACGTGAACGCGCAGCTCACCGCTGCGTCGCAGCGCGGCGAGCTCGGGCTCGGCGTCGAGCAGCTCGGGCGCGTCGATGCTGACGTGCAGTCGCGAGAGCCCGGCCGCGCGCAGCGTGCGCACGACGCGCACCAGCATCGGCACACCCGCCACCGGCAGCAGCGCCCGATGCGATGCCCCGCGCCCCACCGCGAGCGGATCCTCGGGGCCGCGACGGCCCGCGAGCACGAGCGCCGAGAATTGCGCCGCGCTCAAGCGACGTCGCGCGCCGTCTCGTCGCGCAGCAGTTCGGCGCGGCCGCCGTCGATCCGGTAGACGCGCTCGGCCAGCGCAGCGACGGCCGGCTGGTGCGAGATCGCGATCACGGTGACGCGTCCGCGCAGACGCGAGATCGTGTCCCAGACGGCCGCCTCGCTCTCCCGGTCGAGCCCGGCGGTGGCCTCGTCGAGGATCAGGAGCCGCGGTGCGTGGACGAGCGCGCGCGCGAGCGCGATGCGCTGGCGCTGGCCGCCCGAGAGCAGCGCGCCGCGCTCACCGACGCTCGCATGGACGCCCTCCGGCAGCCGCGACACGAACTCCCACGCGCCGGCGTCGCGCAGCGCGGCTTCGACCTGCGAGTCCGAGATCCGCGGATCGCCGAAGCTCACGTTGGTGCGGATGCTGTCGTGCAGCAGCAGCATCTCCTGCGGCACGTACCCGATCCCCCGCCTCCAGCGCCGGAGGTCGAGCTCGCGCAGCGGAATGCCGTCGATCTCGACCTGCCCCGTGTCCGGCAGGACCAGCCCGGTCACGAGGTCGATCACGGTGGTCTTCCCGCTGCCGGACGCTCCGACGATCGCGGTGATCCGCCCGGCCGGGAACTCGAGGTCGACCCGATCGAGGACGGACTGCTCGCCGTAGCGCAGGGACACGCCGCGCAGGCGGATGCCCCGCTCGATGTTCGCGGCGGCGGCGCCGCCGGCCGGCTCGCGCTGCGCGTCGGCCGCCTCGATCATCGAGACCAGGGACCACAGCGCGCTCGATTCGGTCACCATGCCCTGGTACTTCTGCTGGATCGAGTTGACCTTCGAGAGCGTCTGCTGGAACGCGAAGCCCAGCACCGCCACGCTCGAGAAGCCCAGGCCGTAGACCGCGAATGCGGCGAAGAGGCCGACGCAGAGGAGCGTCACCAGGATCGGCTCCTGGAGCGCGCGCATCGTCTCGCGCGCGAGCACGCGGCGCTGGAGCTGCCGGTTCAGCAGCCGGGTCTCGTGGGCGAGCAGAGGCCCCACCGCATCCTCGCGGCCGGTCGCCTTGAGCAGCTTCACGGCGGCGAGTGCGTCGGTGAGGCGCGCGAGCAGCGACTTCTGCAGCGCCGTCTGCCGGCGTCCGGCGCGGCCCGACATGCGCACCAGGCCCGAGAGCACGACCGCGGTCGCCGCGGCCGCCGTGCCGGCCGCGAGGGTCGCCCGCCACGAGATCGCCATGGCGATCGCGACATAGACGCAGGCCTCGACCGCGAAGCTCGCGATCGTACCCGCGTATTCGTAGGCGCGGGAGGCACGGTCCGATTCGCTCGCCATCGCGTTCGCGGCCGCACCGATCGGCTGGCGCGTGAAGTACGCCCAGCGCGTGGCGAGCAGAGCGCGGAGCAGCCCCAGGCGACAGTCGGTCGCGATCCGAGCCACCGTGTATCCGACCTGGCGGTTCGCGAGCAGCACGAGGATGGCTTTCAGCCACGCCGCCGTCGCGACGACGACGACGAGCGGGCCGAGCGAAGGCCGGATGCCCGCCGCCGCCAGCGCGGCCCGCACGCGCTGCTCGAAGCCCGGCGGCACGCCGCCTCCACCGGTGGCGAGCGTGAGAACCGGGAGCAGCGTCGAGACGCCGACTGCCTCCGCGGCTGCAGCGAGCAGCAGGCACAGCAGCACGGCGAGGCTCTGCCACGGATACTTGCGCACGAAGTAGCCGAGGACGCGCACTAGGATCCCCCCGCGCGCGGCATCGCCATCACCTGCTCGCCGAGACGCCCTGCCTCACCGGGTCTGGAGGCGCTACCGGGCGCCCGCCTAGCCGCGGGATTCGAGTGCCCTGCGGATGGCACAGACCTGGCCGATCAGCCGCTCGAGGTCGGGCAGACGGATCTGGCAGGCGCCATCGCAGGGTGCTTTCTCGGGGTCCGGGTGGGTCTCGATGAACAGCGCATCGACACCGACCGCGGCCGCGGCCCGCGCCAGCGGAGCCACGAAGCGACGGTCCCCGCTGCTGGCGTCCTTGCCGGCGCCGGGATGCTGGACCGCATGGGTCGCATCGAGACAGACCGGCGCGGCATCGCGGATCAGCACGAGTCCCCGAAGATCGACCGTGAGGTCGTGATAGCCGAAGCTGGTTCCCCGCTCCGTCACCATGACGCCGACGGCACCGAGCTCCTTCGCCTTCCGCACGGCCAGGACCGCGTCGGAGGGTGCCATGAACTGGCCCTTCTTGACGTTGAGCGGGAGACCGGTCGCGGCGCACGCCGCGACGAGGTCGGTCTGCCTCGACAGGAACGACGGAACCTGGAGCAGGTCTGCGACCTCCGCGACGAGCTTGGCCTGACCGGGCTCGTGCACGTCCGTGGTCACGGCGATTCCGACCGAGTCCTTGACCCGCTCCAGCATGCGGAGGCCGGCATCGAGTCCCGGCCCTCGGTACGAGCGGCCGCTCGAGCGATTGGCCTTGTCGAAGGAAGCCTTGAAGATGGCCGACACGCCGTGTCGATCGGCGATTTCGCGAACTGCCTCGGCGCACGCCAGAGCGCCGTCGAGCGTCTCGAGCACGTTCAGACCGGAGATCAGCACCAGCGGTGCGCCATCCCCGACCTGGATATCCCCCACCCTCATCGGATTCATGCCCTCCCGACCCGTGGCCCGGTGAATAGCGAGGTCCCGCGGCATTGACGAGCCCATCTTCAGACGCCCGTGACCTCGAAGAACGATTTAGCCCCTATTTCTGATGTAAAAACACCACGTTTCGCGCCCTCAGGCCGCCGAAGCACCCCTCTCCAGCCATTCCTCTCGAGCCAGGGAGAGGTCCTTGCTGGCATCGATCTCGCGCCACCAGAGACCCTCGATGGAGGTCGTACCGACTACGCCGTCGTCCTCCGCCAGCTCGTGAATCACCGACAGATACCAGCGCCTCATGGCGCCCGGCCTGCGCACGGCCCGATCGAGACCCTCCAAGAAGAGTTTGGGGCCCGAGCCCATGAAGCCGAGCAGCCCGATCGACTCTGCGCCGACGACCTCGGGGGCGAGGGTCTTGCCGATCGCCAGGACCCGCCCGTGGCCGTCGAGAGCGACCTTCATGTCGTCGTCATCGTAATCGTGCTTGCGATCGGTGGTGACCGTGACCGGGTCGTGGGCCGACTCGAGCAGTCGGTGCAGAACCTCGTCCTCGAAGATGGTGTCGCCATTGAGCAGCACGAATTCCTCGTTCATCGCGGCCCGGGTGATCCAGCAGGTCATCAGGTTGTCGCTCATGGCGAAGAAGGGGTTGTAGACGGTCTCGATGTGGAGCCCGGGGATCCGCAGGCTGGTGAGGTGGCTCTCGATGTGTTCCGCCCCGAAGCCCGTCGCGACCAGGGCCCGCGAAAAACCGCAGCGAGCAAGCGTCTCGAGCTGCACCTGGAGCACCGTGCGTCGACGATCGAGCGTCAGCAGGCATTTCGGAAGCTCGGATGTGAGAGGAAGCAGCCGGCGTCCCTGGCCGGCGCTCAATACGATCGCCTTCATGGAATTCCGATGGGTCGGACCCGGATCGGGGGCGGGAGGACGAGCGGCTTTGCCGGCTCAAGCCGGCGACCTACGATGCGGCTCGTGGGGAGAGCGGCAAGACTGCAATGACCCCTTAGTGTTGTCAACGGGAAGCCCCAGGGGGATCCTCCGGGTCATCCCTGGTCCCTCCAAGGAGGTTCCCGGCGTCTTGTCGAGCCCATTGCCGATGACACGGCGACCGGGGTGGGGGCTGTACCGGTACGTCGCCCGGGAGGCGCTGCGACCCTTCCTATTCGCTCTCCCGGGTTTGACGCTCGCCGTGCTCACCTCGGATCTCATCGGCTTCTCCGAGCTCGTGATCAACCGTGGATTGAGCATCGGCGAGGTGGGCAGGCTCGCCTTCTTCGAGGCGGTCCCCGTCGCCTCGCTGATCTTCCCGTTCGCGGTTCTGATCGGGGCACTCGTCGCCCTCGGTCGGCTCGGCGCGGACCGAGAGATCCTGGCACTCGAGACCTGCGGGCTCTCCACGGCTCGACTCGTGTGGCCGGTGGCGGCATTCGCCCTGACGCTCAGCGTGTTCTCCACAGCCCTGGCCCTCTTCGCGGCCCCCGCCGCGAATCGCGCGCTCGACCGCTCGCTCGAGGTGATCTCGGTGCGGCACCCGTGGGCTGAATTCCGCGCGGGCTCCGTCCAGCGTTTCGGCGGCTGGCAGCTCGAGGCACGAGAGGCGTCCCCGAAAGGTGACGACCTGCGCGGCGTCCTGCTGCGACTTCCCGAAGCCGGGGAGACCCTGTTCGCGCACGAGGGCCACATTCGCAGCGGCCCGGACGGCGCCGTCGTGATCGACCTGCGAGACGGCAGTCTGCTGCTCTCTCCCGCCGCCGGGCCTCAACAGCTTCGTTTCGATGCACTCGCGGCGCGCCTTCCCCGGACAGACGAGCCGGTGACTCGCGAGGAGGCCCTGCGAATGCGCGGCTGGAGGCTCTCCGAGCTGGCTCGCGAAGCGGAGAGCGAGCGCGCCGCGGGCGTGGCGGTGCCGCCGGCATGCGTCGAGCTTCACCGGCGCTTTGCCATTCCCGTGGCGACCTGGGTCTTCGCCGCGCTCGCCGTCCCGCTCTTCTTCGTGCGTCCCTCTTCCCGCTCCGGCGGCAGCGTGCTCGGGATCGCCGCCACGATCGCGTACTTCGCGCTCGCGCAGCTCGGCGAGGGACTCGCGCAGGCCGGAGTTCTCTCTGCCGCGGGAGGCGTGTGGCTGCCGGACCTCGTCCTCGCGCTGCTCGCCCTCGTCCTGTTCGCGCGCATGCGTCGAGCGAGCTCGCTCGGGGGGACCTTCGACGCACCGCGCCGCTTCCGCGGGCTCAGGTGGCGAACGACGGCGACTCCGCACCGCCATGCTCTCGCGCGCTACGTCGCCGGGCGCTTCGTGGGCCTCTCGGCGCTGGCGTTCGCGGTGCTCCTGACGGCCTACCTGCTGATCGACGTGATGGATCGACTCGAATGGTTCGCGCGGCACCAGGCGAGCGGGGATCAGATCCTCAGATTCTACGCCGCGCGGGTTCCGCTCCTCGTCTCACGAGTCGTGCCGATGGCTCTGCTCGTGGGAACGGCGCTGGTCGTGAGCCTGCTCGCGGTCGAGGGCGAGCTGACGGGCATGCGCGCCTGCGGGATCGCGACGCCGCGCGCGCTCCTGCCCGTGCTCGGGATCAGCCTGCTCGTCGCCCCGGCCTACCTCGTCCTTCGCGACGTCGTGGTGCCTCGCACCAACGCACTCGCGGACGCGCTGAAGGAGACCGAGATCAAGGTGGGCTACTACCGTCAGCTCGCCGAGAGCAGCAAGAGCTCCGTATGGCGGCGCTCCGGCACGCGCGTGCTCGATGCCGCGCGCTTCGACCCCGACCTCGGGGAAGCGCGTGAGCTCAGGATCTACGAGGTCGGAGAGGACGGCCGGCCGTCGAGTCGAACGGACGCCGCGGCGGCGCGTCACATCGGGCACGGAGTCTGGCGCCTGCAGCAGCCTCGTCGCATCGAGGTGAAGGGCGACCGCGTGCGCGAGGTCGCCGCGCACGCGTACGCGAATCTCGGTGAGGAGATCGACGCGCGGGTCGACACGATGCACCTCTCGATCGCGGAGCTCGCGCGCGAGATCGAGGCGGTCGAAGCCGACGGCTACGACACCGCGCAGCTGCGTGTCGACTACCACGCGAAGCTCGCAGACCCGCTGGCCTGCCTCGTGCTGCCCGCCTGCGTGCTGTTCTTCGCGCTCGGCGGACCGCCGTATGCGGGGCCGGCTCGGACGCTGCTGATGAGCGGCATCCTCGCGGTCGCCTACATCCTGCTGACGGGGATCGGCTCCTCCCTCGGCTACCGCGGCAGCATTCCGCCCGTCGTCGGTGGCTGGGGCCCGACGCTCGGCTTCGCCTTGCTGGCGGGTGCACTCGCGGCGCGGCTCGGCCGCCGCATGTAGTAGCGGGGGCGGAGCGCCCGGGCGTAAGCTCCTCGCACGCCGCCTGGCGCGCGAGGAGGCTGGAATGCGCAGGGAGATCTTCAGCGACGAGCACGAGCTCTTCCGCAGCGACTTCCGGCGCTTCGCCGAGGCGGAGATCGCGCCGAAGGTCGCGGGATGGAATCGCGACGGCCTCACCGATCGCGAGACGTGGCGCAAGGTCGGCGCGGCCGGCTACCTCGGCGCGCACGCGCCCGAGGAGTATGGCGGCGCGGGCGGCGACTTCCTCTTCGACGCCATCGTGATGGAGGAGCTGGCGCGCGTCCGCGCGCACGCCCTGATGGTCTCGCTGCACTCGGACATCTGCCTGCCCTACATCGCCACCTACGGCAGCCCCGAGCAGAAGCAGCGCTATCTGCCCGGCGCGATCCGGGGCGAGATCATCCTCGGCATCGCGATGACGGAGCCCGGCACCGGCTCGGACCTCGCCAACGTGCAGACGCGCGCGCGCCGGGACGGCGACCACCTCGTGCTGAACGGCGCGAAGACCTTCATCTCGAACGGGCAGATCGCGGATCTGGTGATCGTCGTGGTCAAGACGGACCCCGACGCCCGGCCCCCCCACGACGGCATCAGCCTGATCCTCGTGGAGGGCGGCGCGCCGGGCTTCCGCCGCGGCCGCAATCTCGACAAGCTCGGGCTCAAGGGGCAGGACACGAGCGAGCTCTTCTTCGAGGATTGCCGCGTCCCCGCGCGCAACCTGCTCGGCCGCGAGGGCCAGGGCTTCAAGATGCTGATGGCGCAGCTCCAGCAGGAGCGCCTGTGCATCGCGGTGTCGTCCATCGCGTCCTGCCGCCGCTCGCTCGACGACACGATCGCCTACGTCAAGGAGCGGCGCGCCTTCGGGCGTCCCCTGGCCGCCTTCCAGAACACCCAGTTCAAGCTCGCCGAGCTCTCCGCGGAGGTGGAGATCGGGCAGGCGTTCGTCGACAAGCTGCTCGCAGCGCACGTGCGCGGCGAGGACATCGTGACCGAGGTCAGCATGGCGAAGTTCTGGACGACCGACCTGCAGAAGCGCCTCACCTCGGAGTGTCTGCAGCTCCACGGCGGGTATGGGTTCATGTCCGAGTACCCGATCTCGGGCGACTACGCCGACGCCGCGGTCCAGTCGATCTACGCCGGCACCAACGAGATCATGAAGGTGATCATCGCGCGGCGCCTGGGCCTCGAATAGCGCCCCTGCCTAACGACCCTCGAACTCCGGGTCCCGCTTCGCCGCCATCGCTGCGTAGCCCTGCGTCATGTCGTCGGAGACGAAGAGGGGTGAGGCGCAGGCGGCCTCGAACGAGAGCGCCTCGGCGAGCCCCTGCTGCGCGCGGTAGTTGACGGTGCGCTTGATGGTCTGCACCGCGAGAGGCGCGTTGGCGGCGATCTCCGCGGCGAGCGCGCGCACGTGCGGGACCAGCGCGTCGCGGGGCACCACCTCCTGCACGATGCCGATCCGCAGGGCGGTCTGCGCGTCGATGCGCCGGCCCGTGAAGGCCAGGAGCTTCGTCCAGCCGGCGCCGATCTCGGCGACCAGGCGCAGGTCGGCGCCCGCGTCGATGCCGACACCGACGCGCGTCTCGGGCAGGCCGAAGCGCGCGTCGTCGGCAGCGATGCGGATGTCGCCCATCATGGCGACCTCGAGGCCGGCGCCGAGGCAATAGCCGTGGATCGCCATCAGGACCGGCTGCGGCAGGTCCGAGAACACGCGGAAGCGCTCGTGGACCCAGCGGAAGCGCTCCAGATAGTTGCGCGTCTTCTCGGCGGGCGAGCGGCCCGTGATGCGGTCCGAGGGCATGCCGAGATCCACGCCGGCGCAGAAGGCGCGACCCTCGGCCCGCACGATCACCACGCGCACCCGATCGTCGAAGCGGAGCTGATCGGCGTGGGCGGCGAGCTGTCGCGCCGATTCCCAGCTCCAGGCGTTGAGCTTCTCGGGCCGGTCGAGAACCAGGGTGGCGAGCGGAGGCTCGAGCTCGAGCCGGATCAGCACGGGCGCGTTGCCGGGGGCCGGTCCCGCGCTCATGGCCGGAAGGGTCCTTTGCCGAGCTGCTCGCGGATCGGCACGAACTCCGGCATCAACATCGCGCGGCGCTGCCAGTTCGCGCCGTCGACGACCAGCGTGTGGCCGCTGATGTACGCCGCGTAGGGCGACGCGAGGAACGTGGCCGCCCAGCCGAGCTCGCGCGGATGGCCCACGCGCAGCGCCGGGCTGCGCGCGCCGTCGCTCTTGCGCCGCTCGGGCACGGCGCGGATCGCGGCCACCTCATCCTCGTGCGGCATGAGCCCGGGCACGAGGCCGTTCACGCGGATTCCGTACGGACCCCACTCGACGGCCAGCGTCTCGGTCATGTTCTTCACGCCGGCCTTGCCTGCCGCGGAGTGGGAGAAGCCGGGTCCGCCGGTCCACGCGTAGCTCGCGCCGATGTTGAGGATCACACCGGGGCGGCCTGCTGCGATGTGTCGGCGCCCGAACTCGCGCGAGCAGAAGAAGGTGCCATTCAGGACGATGTCCACGACGCTGCGCCAGGCGTTCGGGCTCATGTCCTCCGCGGGAACGGGGAAGTTTCCGGCCGCGTTGTTCACGAGGACGTCGGGAAGCCCGAGCGCGGACTCGAGCGCGTCGAAGGCGGCCGCGACCTGCTCGGGCTGGCGCACGTCGCCCTGCAGCGCGAGCGCGCGGGCCCCCGTCGCTTCGATCGCCTCGACGCCGCGGTCGAGGTGCTCCTTGCTGCGCGAGAAGATCGCCACCGCCGCACCGAGCCGCGCGAACTCCACGGCGATCGCCTTGCCGAGTCCGGTGCCTCCGCCCGTCACGAGCGCGACGCTGCCCGCGAAGGTTCCGGGCGGGAGCGCCGAGGCTCCGAGCTCCGGCGGTTCCGGCAATCCCATGGTTCCTCCGCGAACGGGCTGCGCAGGGTTGTAGGTCCTGATGCGGCGGGCGCGCAAGCCCTGCGTCCGGGCGCCGACGGGCGTGATAGCGTGTCGCGGCGAGGAGGACCCGGGGTGGACGAGCGCAGGCACGTCGAGACCGGCAGCGAGGATCTGCGATGCCACGTCGAGAGCCGCGTGGCGGTGGTGACCCTCGCGAGACCCGAGGCGCGCAACGCCCTCACCCTGGCGATGAAGTCCGCGCTGCGGACGCTCCTTCCGGCCCTCGCGGACGACCCCGGCGTGGGGTGCGTGCTGCTCACGGGCGCGGGCGGCGCGTTCAGCGCCGGCGGCGATACGAAGGTCATGGCGCAGGGGCCGCCGACGGAGCGCGAGCCGCGCATCGCGATGCTGCGCCGCGAGCACGAGATCCCCGCCGCGCTGCATCGCCTGCCCAAGCCGACGCTGGCGGCCCTGCCGGGTCCTGCGGCCGGCGCCGGCTTCGCGCTGGCCCTCGCCTGCGACCTGCGCATCATGGCGGAGAGCGCCTTCGTCACCACGGCCTACGCGCGCCTCGGCCTCTCCGGGGACTACGGGGCGAGCTGGTTCCTCACCCATCTGGTGGGAACCGCGCGGGCGCGCGAGCTGCTCTTCACCGCGGCCCGGGTCGATGCACAGGAGTGCCTGCGCCTCGGGCTCGCGAACCGCGTGGTGCCGGACGCGGAGCTCGAGGCCGCGTCCTTCCTGTGGGCGCGCCAGCTCGCCGCCGGTCCCCCGATCGCGCTGCGCTACATGAAGCAGAACCTGAACCGCGCGCTGACGGAATCGCTCGAGTCGTGCCTCGACGAGGAAGCGGAGCGGATGGTGGCCGGCGCGTTCACGGAAGACTACGTGGAGGCCGTGAAGGCCTACACCGAGAGGCGACCCCCGGTGTTCCGCGGCCGCTGACGCGGCGGGCTACGAGGTCGCCCCGAGCGCCTCGCGCACGCGTTTCTTCGCGGCCTTGTAGTCGACCTTCCCGGACGGCGCGCGACCGACGCTGTCGGCGAGCACGATGGCCTTCGGCGCCTTGTACGCGGCGAGGCGCTGCTTCACGAACTCGCGCAGCTCGTCGGCGCCGGCCCGAGCCCCGCCGTGCAGCTCCACGATCGCCGTGACCGCCTCGCCCCAGCGCTCGTCGGGGATGCCCACCACCACCGCGTCGGCCACGGCCGGGTGCAGCTTCAGCGTCTCCTCCACCTCCTCGGGGAAGATCTTCTCGCCTCCGCTGTTGATGCAGACGGAGCCGCGGCCGTGGAGCTCGAGCGTTCCGTCGGCGTTCACCGTGCACCAGTCCCCGGGAATCGACCAACGCCGGCCCTGGTACACGCGGAACGTCTCCGCGCTCTTCTTCGGGTCCTTGTAGTAGCCCTCGGGGATCGGACCGCTGCGGGCGACGAAGCCCGCCTCGCCGCTGCCCGGCAGGGCTTCCTTGCCCTCCGGCGTGAACACCTTGCAGTTCGGGCCGAGGCGGAACTGCCCGAGGCGCACGCTCGAGTCCTTGCTGGTGAGCTCGGTGCCGAAGCCGACCGCCTCGCTCGAGCCGAAGCTGTCCATCAGGATCGCCTGGGGCAGGTGTCGCAGCAGGCCCTGCTTCACGGCGGGGGACCACATCACACCGGACGACACGATCAGCCGGAGCTGGGACAGATCGTGGCGTCCCGGATCCGCGTCGAGGGCGCGCAGCATCGGCTTCGCGAACGCGTCGCCGACGATGGCCACGGCCTGGACGCCGCGCGCCGCCGCGGTCGCAAAGAGGTCGTCCGGGTCGAGGGAGTGACCGTCGCAGGTGACGATCGCGCCGCCCCCGGCGAGCGCGTTGATCGCGGTGAACTGCCCCGTGCCGTGCATCAGCGGGCACGCCGGCAGCAGGCGCATCGTGCCCGCCTCGGCGGCGATGCGACTGCGCTGCTCCTCGACGCTCGCGGAGGGAGGCTGCCCGAGCGCCGGGATGCCGCCTCCGCCGAGCGCCTCGAAGACCGCGGCCTGCGTCCACATCACGCCCTTCGGCATGCCGGTGGTGCCGCCGGTGTAGAGCAGCAGCAGATCGTCCGGGCTGCGCGCCATGGCGAGCCGCTCGCCCGGCCCGGCAGCGAGCTCCTCGTAGGGAGTGCCGAAGTCGCTGCCCGGCGCGCCGTCGTCGAGCTCGATCCACTCGCGCACCTTCGGAAGCCGTCCGCGCAGGCCCGCGATCATGGGCGCGAAGGAGGCCTCGTAGACGACGGCTGTCGCGTCCGCGTTGTCGAACAGGTAGAGGAGCTCCTCCTCCCGGTAGCGGTAGTTCACGTTGACGGGCGCGAGCCGCGCCTTCATCGCCGCGATCAGGCTCTCGACGTACTCCGGGCGGTTGTAGGAGTAGATCGCGAGCTTGTCGCCGGGTGCGTGACGCTCGGACAGATGGCGCGCCAGCGCATTGCTGCGGCGCTCGAGCTCCGCCCAGGTGCGCGTCACCCCCGCCCGACCGTGGGCGAGTGCCAGGCGCTCCGGAACCGTGTCCGCGACGAGCTCGAAGAGGTCGGCGAGGTTCCAGCGGAGCGGCATGGGTTCCTCCAGGCGCGAATGCCGTGGCGCGCGACTATAGCGACGCGGCGATTCTACTCGTCCGGCCGGCTCGCGAAGCGCTCGAGCGCGTCGCCGAGCGCGCTCGCGAAACGCGCGAAGTCGGCCAGGTCGCGGGCCGGGAAGCGGCGCCAGATCGACGCGATCGCGCGCTCGCGGCGCTCGCGCAGCCGCGCGAGCCGCTCGCGGCCTCGCGGGGTCAGTCGGTAGACGCGCTGGCGTGCGTCGGCTTCGCCCACGTGCGCGCGCACGAGACCGGCGTCGACGAGGCCGCGCAGCACGCGCGAGACCGCCGCCGGGGTGCGCTCCCGGCGCCGCGCGAAGAGCGAGGGCATGAACCGCTCCGCGGCGATCTCCTCGAGCAGGCGCCATTCGGCCTCGGAGAGGCCGGCCTCGCGGGCGAGCTGCCGGCGACGCTCGAGGAAGAGCTCGGCCAGGCGCTGGAGCGCGGCGATGGCGGCGTCGATGCGCTCGCGGGAAGGGGGTTGCGTCATTATTTAACCAAAGTTAATATTTGTCTTATGGCAATCAACAGCGGCGCGCCCTGCGCCGGCCCCGGAGGATCCCCCATGCGGCCCTCGCACTCGATCGAATCCCGGATCCAGGAGCGCTTCGGACGCGCCGCGGCGGCGTATGCCGTGAGCCCCGTGCACCGAGGCGGCCCCGACCTCGAGGCCATGCTGGCCGCGGCGAAGCTCGAGGGCCGGGAGCGCGTGCTCGACCTCGGCTGCGGGCCCGGGCACACGGCGCTCGCGTTCGCCCCGCGCGCCGCGCAGGTGGTGGCGCTCGACCTCACCGAGGGGATGCTCGCTCAGGGCCGACGCCTGGCGGAGGAGCGCGGCCTGCGCAACCTGCGCTTCGAACGCGGCGACGCCGCCCGCCTGCCCTTCGCCGACGGCAGCTTCGAGCGCGTCACCTCACGGCTCTCCGCGCATCACTACGCGGACCCCGCCGCCGTGCTGCGCGAGGTCGCCCGCGTGCTGACGGAGGACGGCGCATTCCTGCTCGTCGACTGTGTCGCGCCGCCGGATCCCGCACGGGACAGCTTCCTCAACGCCTTCGAGATGCTGCGCGATCCCTCGCACGTCCGCGATCACAGCGTCGCGCAGTGGTGCGCGATGCTGCGCGCCGCCGGCCTCGAGCCGGAGGTCCTCGGATCCTTCACGATCCACCAGGAGTTCCTGCCCTGGGTGGAACGCATCGGCACGTCGCCGGGCGCGGTGACCGGCCTGCGGGCGCTCTTCGACGAGGCTCCCGAGGAGGTGCGCGGCGCCTTCGGCATCCGCGGCGATGGCCACTACGACTTCCGCCTCGAGCTGGCGCTGATCCGGGGCGTGCGTCAGCGCTTGCGACCGGCGGAGCGCACGATGTAGTTGCCGCGAGCCTCGTCGAACTCGAGCTCGATCCGGCCCTCCTTCTGGAGCTGCTCGAGCAGCTCCGCGAAGGAGGCCGCGCCGTAGTAGCCCTCGTTGAAGCCGGGGTACACGCGGCGGATCGCCTGCTTCACCATCGAGCCCCAGACGGTGTCGTAGTCGCGCTCGAGGGAGCGCACGATCTCGACGATCTTCTCGCTGGCGTCCTCGAGCCGCTCCTCCTCCGGCTCCGCCGCGCCGCGGCGCTGCCGCTTCGGGCGCGCGGCCTCGTCGCGGATCAGGTCGTCGTAGTAGATGAACTCGTCGCAGCTCCCGATCAGCAGATCGGACGTCGACGACTTCACGCCGCAGCCGATCACGCGCCGGTCGTTCTCCTTGAGCTTCGCGGCCAGCGGAGAGAAATCGCTGTCGCCCGAGACTAGGGCGAACACGTCGATGTGGTCCTTCTGGTGACACAGGTCGAGCGCGTCGACGACCATGTGGATGTCGGCGCTGTTCTTGCCGCTGGCCTTGGACTGGGGGATGTCCACCATCTCGATGCCGTGGTGGTGGAAGTCGCGCACGGCGTCGCGGTAGTTGCCCCAGTCGCAGTAGGCGCGCTTGTAGACGATGCGGCCCTTCTCGAGCAGGCGGCGCAGCACCAGCTCGATCTGGAACTTGCCCTTGCGCGTCTGGCGGACGCCGATGGCCAGGTTCTCGTAATCGACGAAGACGGCGATCAGCGGTTCGTCTGCCAAGCGGATCTCGAGGCGCCGCGGGGCCGCCGGATGTGGAGGGCGTCCCGGACGCGGGCACGCGCCACGCGCCTCACCTTCTGTGGGGCTCCTCGCGCTCGCCGACCGGGAAGCCGTAGCCGGCCAGCTCCTCGGCGGTCGCGACCCGCGGCTCGCTCGACGACTCGGACTGGCGCAGCTCGCGCTTCTCGCGCTTGTGCAGGGCCTTCTCGGCCTTCTTCGCCTCGCGCTGGCGCTTGAGCACCGCCGTCCGGCTCTTTCTCGCCATGCTGTCCTCGCAGGCACGGAGGAGGGAAATGGGGCGCCCAAGGGTACACGCCCATGTCGCGTCGGGCATCCCTGCGAGCCGGGCGGGCTAGAGGTCGGTCGGATCGTGGAGCAGCGGGAGCGGCAGCGGCTCGCCCTCGCGCTCCGCCTTGCGCACGGCGCCGATCAGGTCGAGCGCCCGGCGCAGGAACACCAGCCCGATCAGGGAGTTCATCACGAGGAATACGGCGTTGACGGCGAAGGCGTAGGCGATCAGCGCATCTCGCGATCCGAAGTCGGAGAAGGCGGTTGCCCAGGCCAGCTCGCGGGTGCCGAAGTTGCCGAGGGTGGGCAGCAGAAAGGCGAGGTAGACGATCGGAATGCGCGCCGCCAGCGCCGCCCAGTCGATCGGCACGCCGAAGGCGCGGGAGGCGAGCCACTGGATCTGCACGTCGAAGATCCCGAGCAGCGCGAAGCCCCACACGAAGGGACCGAGCTCGCGGAGCGGGAAGCGCTCGAGCCAGGCGGCCATCGCCTCGACGCCGGGCAGGCGCACGCGTCTCGCGCGCGACAGCCAGACGCCGATTCCCGCCGCCGCGACGACGCCCCACAGCACGACCAGCGTGCCGATCACGTCGGGGTGGTCCGCGGGTCCGCCGCGGAGGAAGGGCAGGGCGACCGTCATCTGCACGAGCATCACCAGGAAGTGTCCGACGACCGGGACCAGCGCCGCCGCCAGCACCGCGTCGGTCCGGCCGCCGGCCAGGCGCACCATGCCGAGCAGGAACGCCGCGTCGGCGAGGTGGTTGTTCGCGGCTCGCGCCAGCTCGGACCCCCCGCGGACCGCGAAGACCGAGGCGAGCGGCACGTGAGCGACGAAGCGCCGCAGCGCGGCGCCCGACAGCCAGGTCCAGATCGCGAAGAAGGCGAGCCGGTCGGCGGAGGCGCAGGCGAGGAAGAGCGGCAGATTCGCGCGCGCCGTCGCCTCGCGAAGGCGCTGCCAGTCCGTGGCGTATCCGAACACGTAGACGAGCAGCAGCGCCGAGACGGCCCACGGCAGGATGGCGCGCCAGAGCGGGCGGCGAGCCGCGCGCGCCGCGGTCACGCCGGGATCCGGGGGGCGCGCACGCGCTACGACCGGTCCGACGCGCGCGGGGTCGCCGTCGTCGCGAGCTGCGGAAGCGCGTAGTCGGGCAGGCTTCGATAGAGGGCCAGCTTGGTCAGCGCCCCGACGCGCCCGTCGGCTTCGACGCCTGCACCGCGCTGGAAGGCGCTCACCGCCTCGCGGGTCCTCGCATCGAAGTGCCCGTCGGCAGGACCCGAGTAGTAGGCGAGGCGCGCCAGGGCATCCTGGACCCACGCCACCGGCGGACCGGCGTCGCCGGGTCCGAGCTTCGCAGGCAGGCCCGCATAGTCGCGCCACGGCACCAGCGCCTCCCCCGACCAGTGGCGGGTCAGGTCTTCGTCGGCGATCCGCACGCTCTGGCCCTGCACCACGCCCTCGAGGTCCAGGTGGTCTCGTCCGAGCCGGCGCAGCAGGGCCAGGCGCGGCTTCCCGTCGCGTCCCTCGAGGACGAGCAGCGCGGGTAGATCGAGCTGGCGCAGGCGCTCGAGGTCGGCGCGCGAAAGGCGCAGCGTCTCGAGCCCCGCGCCGTGCAGCGCGAGATCGGCGACCTCGACGATCGCCGTCTGCGGCGGGGCCCCCTCGACCCGCCAGAGCGAGAGGACCGCCGCACACGCCGCCGCGAAGCTCGCCTCCGGGCTCTGCAGCGAGAGCAGCGCGCCGAGCACGTCGTCGTCCGGCGCGTCGCGGCGGGGCGCCGCGGGGGCAGGAGCGACCGGCGCGGCAAGCGGGGCGGACGCGGCGGGCCGCGCTGCGGCCACGGGCGGCAGGGACGAGACCTGCGCCTCCGGCCCGGCCGCTCCGCGGGTCTCGCGGCGCACGTGGGCGAGCCACCCGGCGGCTCCCGCGGCGGCGAGGCCGATGACCAGGAGCCAGGCGAGGGGCGCGCGCCGCGAGCGCCGCCGCGGCCGGCCCCCGACCTCGCGGACGACGGCCCGCACGGTCCCGCGCCCGATCTGCTGGAGGCCCTCCGCGTAGCCTCGCAGCAGCGCGCGGTCGCAGAGCAGGTTCACGAGGCGCGGGACGCCGCGCGCCTGTCGGTGAACCAACGCGAGGGCGCTCCGCGAGAAGATCGGCTGCGAGACCCCGGCGACCCGCAAGCGGTGCTCGACGTACATGCGTGTCTCGTCGGGCTCGAGGGGGCCGAGCCGCCACCACACGCTGATGCGCTGCCGGAGCTGCCGCAGCTCCGGGGCATCGAGCTTCGCGTCGAGCTCGGGCTGCCCGATCAGCACGATCTGGAGCAGCTTCGCGGTGTGCGTCTCGAGGTTCGAGAGCAGGCGCAGCTGCTCGAGCGTCTCGACGGGGAGGTTCTGGGCCTCGTCGATGATGACGAGGACCCGCCGTCCCTCCGCGTGGCGATCGAGCAGGAAGGTGTTGAGCACGTCGAGCAGCTCCGCCCGCGAGTCGCCGAAGGTGGAGAGCCCGAGCTCTGCGTTGATCGCCTTGATCAGGTCGGTGGGGCCCAGCGTCGGATTGAACAGGAAGGCGATCTCGCACGAGGAGCCGAGGCGCGCGAGCAGCGTGCGGCACAGCGTGGTCTTGCCGGTGCCGACCTCCCCCGAGATCGCCATGAAGCCCTCGCCCTGCTCGATGCCGTAGACGAGGTGGCCGAGGACCTCGCGGTGGGATGCGGACAGGAAGAGGTATCGAGGGTCGGGGCTCAGCGCGAACGGCTTCTCGCGAAAGCCGTAGTGCACCGCGTACATCGCGCGCCACGGTAGCGCGCGACGGGCTCGTCTAGCTGCGGCCCCGCGCTCGCCGGCGCCAGGCTGCCACGCCGACGAGGCCGAAGCTCAGCAGCAGGGCCGTGCTCGGCTCGGGAACCGGGCCGAGGTCGAGGAGCGTGAGGTTCACGAAGTGGCCGTCGTTCGCCGCGGTGCGGCCCGGAGCCGGACCCGGGTAGTTGCCCGCGGTGAACGAGGACAGCGTGCCGGCGATGCCCATGCGGATCGCCGCCTCGTCGCCCTGTCTGTTGTTCCCGTTCCCTTGCACGAGCGTCTGCGCGGTCGCCGTGAAGTTGAAGGTGAGCAGAACGGTGCCGTTTCCGCTGCCGGTGATGGTCGCGGTCCCCGCCTGGTTGAACGCGAGGTCGACCGCGGTCGACTGCTGGCTGTTCGCGATCGCCCCCAGACCCAGCGAGCCCGAGCTCAGGGAGCCGACGCCGGAGCGGGTGCCCGTGACGGCGCCGAGCGAGAAGGCGGACTGGCCCTGGCCGTCGTCGACGGCCGTGCGAGCGCCCACGCGCGTCGTGTTGATATCGAGCTGCCAGTTCTCGTTCGTCGCGTTGGCGATGGTGAACGTGATCGTGTAGGCGGCGTTCAGGGTTGCGGTCGTCGAGGCCGCCCCGTTGCCTCCCGCATCGGTGTACACGCCGGCCTGGTAACGCGTCTGGAAGGCCGTCGACGAGCTCGAGACGACGCCGACCGAGCTGCTGATCTGCGTGGCCTCGGTCCCCACGTCGTCGAAGACGTTGGCCGTATTTCCCGCATCGAGGGCCACGCTGAGGCCCGTCAGGTTCACGGCGCTGGCGCCGCGCGCGGCGAGCAGAGCGAGCGCGCAGGCGAGCGCTGCGATCCGTTCGCGCAAGATGCTGGGGGGATGCATGTGAGGAAGCTCCACAGAACTCCGTGTCTACGCACCGTTCTGTCGGCGCTCCGACGGGGTGACTTGAACGCGATGGCCTCGCGCCGCGCGGCGCGCGGGAACACCGTGCGGCAACGGATCGGCGACTCGCGTGCAGCAGCGGCTCCCGAGTCCGCGTCGCGACACGCTGGCGCCGGAGGGTTCAAGGGCGGAGACTCCGCGGCCGATCAGGGAGCCGACTCCGGCGGCGGCGTCGCCGGACGGCGGAGGCAAGGCATGAGCGAACCCACCGATCCGCGCGTTCGCCTCGTCCGCACCGCGGGGGTCCTGACTGCACTCGTCGGCCTGGTGGTGCTGGCCGTGAGCCTGCCCTGGGGCTCGAAGGGTAGGGCCGCCGCGGGCGACGCGGGGCAGCCGACGCAGGACCCGGCAGCGCTCTCGTGCCAGCAGACCGACCCCCAGGACACGCGCGCGGCGATCTCGGAGCTGATGCAGGACATCAAGGAGCAGAAGGCCCGGGAGAACCCGGACGCCGGCTCCGAGTGGGTCGTGCTCAACAACCGCGGCTACAACTACGGGCCGCCGCCCGAGGTCGACATCGATCCGTTCGTCGGGCCGCGCGCGCCCGCCGAGCCCGCGGAGTCGCCCTCGCACTGAGCGGCCGCCGCCGGCGAAGGCCAGCGCCGACGCCCGCTCGCGCGCTCCTGGTGCGCCCGCCGTACACCGGCAAGAGCGTGCGCAACTCGTCGGCATCGGGCCGCGAGGCGCCGCTTCGCGCCTCAAGTCGGGCGCCCCGCGGACCGATGGACCCCCCTGACGCACTCCGCCCATCCGGCGGGGGGCGACGGAGGCCAGGGTCCGTGGACCGCGACACACGGGTCGGCATGACGCTCCTCGAGCTGGTCGTCGTCCTCGCGATGATCGGCGCGCTGCTGGCCTTCGCGGGCTCGACCGTGAGCGGCTGGTCCAAGGACCAGCGCGCGGCGACCTCCGCGCGCTCCGTGGCGGACGCCTTCAACCTCGCGCGGGCCGAGGCGATCCGCACCGGCAGCAACTTCATCGTGGCGTTTCGCATCGAGCCTGGGCTCGGCGGCGTCACCAGCGACATCGTGATCGCGAACGACGGCCCTCCGGGCACGTCGGACTGCACGATCGCCGCGAGCGAGATCGTGGAATCTGCGTCCCTCGAGCAGGACGTGCGGTTCGGCACGAGTCCGGGCCTGTCCAACGGAACCGCGGCGCCCAACGACTCGGGCGCCTCGGGCCACCAGTCCATCGGCTCGAGCTTCACGGATGGCACCAACCCGGCCGCCGCCGCGAGCTGGGTGATGTTCTTCGCCGACGGGCTGCCGCGGCGCTTCACGGACCCGGGCGCGCCGCCCTGCACCGCCATCGGACCCGTGGGGGCGGGCGGCGGAGCCATCTACGTCACCAATGGGCGGCGCGACTACGCGGTAGTGCTGTCGCCGCTCGGTGTCTCTCGCGTGCACCGCTGGAACACGAGCGCGGGAGCCTGGACCCAATGAGCGCGACCTCTCCGGCTCCGCTGCGCTCGCCGTCCGGGCGCGCGTCCCGCGGCTTCACGCTGCTCGAGGTGATGTTGACCCTCACCATCCTGGCCTTCGGGATGCTGACGCTGGCGGTGATGCAGCTGTACGCCATGCGCCAGGGCTCCCTGGGCCGCCACACGGGCGACGGCACGTCGATCGCCCGCAGCTACCTCGAGCAGACCGCTCGCCTGCCGTGGTCCACGCTCACGGCCGCGGTGACGGCCGGAGGATGGCAGGCCCCGGCGTGGGCGGGGCTTCCGAGCGCGCAGGTCACGGTCGCACGCCCCGGCGGCGCCGCCGCGACGACCGAGCACGCCTACACGATCGAGTGGCGGGTGAGCGACGGGGGCACCGCCTGCCTGCGGAACGTCGAGGTGCGCGTGCGCTGGACCGACGAAGGGACCTCCGCGCAGAAGGAGCACATCCTCGGCACCCGCCGTTACAACGAGGGCGGCGCCGGGTGCTGAAGCGCGGCTTCACCCTCATCGAGCTGCTGGTGGCCCTCGGGCTGCTGGCGATCGTGCTGCTGTTCCTGTTCGACACGTTCACGTACCAGCACGCGACCTACACCGTCGTCGACGAGGTCTCCGAAGCCCAGCAGAACTCGCAGGCGATCGGCCGCCTGCTCGAGCGCGACATCCGCAACGCGGGCTACATGGTGCCGCTCCAGGCGGCCGCCTGCGGAATCGACAACACCAACGCGCCGGACGTGCTGTTCGTCAGCGACTCCGAGGCGATCCTGCCCGCGGATCAGCTCCCCGTGGAGTACGCGGGGAAGGTGCTCGGCGGGAAGACGGGCAACGACCCCGGCTCCACGGGCTCCACCACGGTCACGGTCGACAACACCGTCATCGACGGCACGGCTTCGTACGACACCGACGGCGACGGCGTCAACGACAGCGACTTCCACGTCGGAGGCGGCGCCATCCTCGTGGACACCGGCAATGCGAGCCGCGGCGTGGCGTGCGGCCTGGTCACCGCCGTCGACGCGGGCGCGAACACCGTCACCGTGAACTTCCTCAACATCCTGGGGATCAACGCTCCGGCGGGGAAGTCGCTCGTACTCGTACCCGCCCACGTCTACCAGATCGCCGCGGGCTCGAATCCGCCGCGCCTCGAGCGCAGCGGCGTCTTGCTCGCCAAGGACGTCGAGGACTTCCAGGTCGCGTGGTTCTACGACGACAACACGAACAACGTCGTCGACGCGGGCGAGCAGCGGGGCATCAGCGGCGTGAACTACACGGCGAACACCATCGACGGGAGCAAGCTGCGCGAGATCCGGGTGAACCTGATCCTGCGCACGCGCACCGACGATCCGCGCAACCCGGACAACACCGGGATCGGGCAGGCGCTCGAGAACCGCGCGACGAACATCGCGGCCGCCGACGGCAAGCACCGGCGCGTGCACACGGCCACGGTGCGCCTGCGGAACCTTTCGCTGTGAGGAGCGTCCTCATGAAGACCCACGACCAGCCCGAGCTCCGCGACCGCCGCCGAGAAGGCGGAGCCGCCCTGCTGATCGCGATGCTGCTGCTCACCGCGATGACGCTGATCGGATTCGCTTCGCTCAACACCGTGATGCGGGACCGCGAGGTGACGGGCTACACGAGCATGTCGCAGACCGCGCTCTACGGGGCGGACGCGGCGCTCGCCGACAGCCTCAGCCTGATCCGCTCGCAGGTCGTCGGCTCCACGATCGCGCGCGGCGACTGCCTCACCGCCACGATTCCGACGGGCACGTTGACGAACGGCGTCACCTACGGCCCCGATGCGACCGCGCCGACGAACCAGATCTGCATGCTGTCGGCCGCGGAGCCCTGCTCCGAGCTCGGCTCCAGCATCGAGGTCGGGCAGCCGATCTACCTCTACACGATCTGGAACGTGCGCACGCAGGGAGTTGCGCCGGGCGGCGCGACCTCGCGCATCCAGGCCACCGTGCGGCGTTGCTTCGCATTCAACAACTGAGGAATTCCGAGCTGGCCCCGCCGGCAGGAGGGAGGCGGATGACGGGGGCAGCGGGGAGCAAACACATGGCACGCACCACCCGATCCTTCGCCTGGGGCCTCACCGCCGCGCTGGCGCTCGGCTGTCTCGTCGTTCCCGCCATGCCGGGCGACGCCGACGACACCGTCCTGTTCACGACGCGCGTGCCGCCGAACGTGCTGCTGATGCTCGACAACTCGAACTCGATGAACGAGCTGATGCGGCACCCGGCCTGCGGCGGGCTCCCGTGCACCGGCTGGCCCTACGCGGGCTGCGACATCCTGCCGACCGTCTCGCCCTCCGCGAGCCCGTTCCCCTACGGCCCGAACTCCGTCACGGACCAGAACGGCGTCGCGACGCGGTACGACTGCTACCCCGGCTTCCCGTGCTGGTTCGTCTACGACAACACCACGACGGGCTTCACCTCGGCCAACACGACCGAGGACCCCGACAACGGCTACATCACGCGGAAGTTCTGCGGGCAGACGCGCAAGCTCTGGCACGACGGCCAGCAGACCAACATCAACGGCGTGTCGAGCAACGACAACCCGACCTGGCAGGACGAGGACTACCTCGAGTGGTACTTCCACCTCAACCCGGCGGACACCACGACGACGTACGGGCCCAACAACCAGACCGCGGCTCAGATCATCGCGGACGTGGACAACTCCGCGAACGGCCGGCACTGGATCGGGGGCGGGTACTACGGTCTCTACCAGCACTCGCGCATGACGGCGGTTCGCGAGATCGCGCGCGACGTGCTCTACAAGACGAACACGAGCGGCGC
>Ga0335070_10000338_pt1 | contig 54971 bp, 44 predicted proteins | sample Lox_Sample_13_FD_206722 | JGI IMG/M metagenome (GOLD analysis project Ga0335070, IMG submission 206722) | Soil microbial communities from Loxahatchee National Wildlife Refuge, Florida, United States - Lox_Sample_1.3 | ecosystem: Environmental > Terrestrial > Soil > Wetlands | place: USA...
GCGCCCGTTCACGCAGGTGGACTTCTCCGAGATCCTGCGGCAGGCCGTGGGCAACCTCAAGGCCGCGATCGAGCAGACCGGCGCCTCGGTCAGCTGGGACCGCCTGCCGGCCCTGGCGGCCGACGGCGGCCAGATGGTCCAGCTCTTCCAGAACCTGATCGGCAACGCGCTCAAGTTTCGGCGCGGGACGCCGCAGGTCCGCGTGTACGCGGTGGAGGAGCCGGAGCGCTGCACGTTCGCTGTCGCGGACAACGGGATCGGGATCCCGCAGGAGCACCTCGAGCGCGTCTTCGGGATGTTCCAGAGGCTGCACACGGCGGCCGAGTACGCCGGGACCGGCATCGGCCTCGCGATCTGCAAGCGCATCGTCGAGCGCCACGGCGGCAGGATCTGGGCGGTCTCGGAGGTCGGACAGGGGTCGACGTTCTGCTTCACGATTCCGAGGAGCCTCACGCGGGCGCCCTCCGGAGGGGCGCCCGAGGCGAAGGGGTGAGTGCATGGATGGTACGACGAGGCCGCTGAGCGTCCTCCTGATCGAGGACAGCCCCGAAGAGGCCGAGCTGATCGAGATGATGCTCGCGCAGTCCCGGCGAGAGGTCGTGCACGTGGATCACGTCGCCAGGCTCTGCGACGGGCTGGCCAGGCTCGCGGCGGCACCGGTCGACGTCATCCTCCTCGACTTCACGCTTCCGGACTCCAGGGGGCTGGTCTCCTTCCAGAAGGCGCGGACGGCGGCTCCGCACGTCCCGATCGTGATCCTCACGAACCTCGACGACGAGGAGACCGCGCTGTCGGCGGTGCGCGAGGGCGCGCAGGACTACCTCGTCAAGCGGCAGGTCGACAACGAGCTGCTGCTCCGCTCGATCCGGTACGCCATCGAGCGCATGAACTCGGAGCGGGCGCTGTGGGAGAGCGAGGAGCGCTACGCCCTGGCGGTCAACGGCGCAAACGACGGGATCTGGGACTTCAACCTGATCACCGGCACCGCGTACTTCTCGCCGCGCTGGAAGTCGATGCTCGGGTACCGCGACGACGAGATCGGCTCGGGGATCGAGGAGTGGTTCTCCCGCGTCCACCCGGACGACCGGATCGGGCTTCGGAAGGCGTTCGATGCGCACCTCGGTGGACACCAGCCGCACTTCGAGCACGAGCACCGGATGATCGACAAGAACGGGTCGTCGATCTGGGTCCTCTCCCGCGGGTTGGCGGTCCGCGACGGGTCCGGGAAACCCACGCGCGTGGCGGGTTCGCTGACGGACATCACGGCGCGCAAGCGCGCCGAGGAGCAGCTCCTCCACGATGCCCTCTACGACGCGCTGACGCAGCTCCCCAACAGGACGCTGTTCCTCGACCACCTCGGCCTCGCCATGGAGCAGTCCCGCAGGCGCAAGGACGCGATGGTCGCCTTGCTGTTCATCGACCTCGACCGGTTCAAGAACATCAACGACTCGCTCGGGCACAGCGTGGGCGACGAGCTGCTCGTCGAGCTCGCCCGGCGGCTGACGCGCTTCCTGCGACCGGGCGACACGGTGGCGCGCCTGGGCGGGGACGAGTTCGCGATCCTCCTCAACGACATCCACGGCCCGGGCGACGCGACGCGGGTGGCGGAGCGCGTCCAGGACCTCATGCGCGAGAAGCTCGTGATCGGAGGCCGCGAGGTGTTCACGTCGGCCAGCATCGGGGTCGCGCTCTCCAACCCGAGCTACAGAGCTCCGGAGGAGATCCTGCGCGATGCCGACACCGCGATGTACCGGGCGAAGGCGGCCGGGCGAGGGTGCTACCAGGTGTTCGACCAGACGATGCACCGCAGCGTCGTGGCGCTCCTCAAGCTCGAGACCGAGCTCCGCCAGGCCGTGGAGAAGAACCAGTTCCTGATGCACTACCAGCCGATCGTGTCGCTGGAGGACAAGAGGATCGTGGGGTTCGAGGGACTGGTTCGCTGGCTGCACCCCGAGCGCGGCCTGATCAGCCCGTCGCGGTTCATCGGGGTCGCCGAGGAGACCGGCCTCATCGTGCCGCTCGGCTGGTGGGTGCTGGAGCAGGCGTGCCGCCACGCGCGCGACTGGCAACGCGTCGTGCCGGCGGAACCCCCGCTGTACGTGAGCGTCAACGTGTCGGGCAAGGTCGTCATGCAGCCGGACATGTACGACCGCGTGGTGGCGATCCTCGAGCAGACGGGTCTGTCGCCGTCGAGCCTGCGCCTCGAGATCACGGAGAACGTGATCATGGACCACGGCGACCTCGCGCTCCAGAAGCTGGCCCAGTTCCATCGCCTCGGAGTGCAGTTCTCGGTGGACGACTTCGGGACCGGGTACTCCTCGCTCTCGTACCTGCAGAGGTTCTCGTACGACACGTTGAAGATCGACCGCTCGTTCATCTCGGGGATGGAGACCACGGGCGACGCCTCGGCGATCGTGAAGACCATCGTCGCGCTCGCCAACATGCTCAAGATCAACGTCGTCGCCGAGGGCGTCGAGACCGCCGTGCAGTTCGAGAAGCTGCGCGAGATCGGGTGCTCCCACGCCCAGGGGTTCTGGTTCTCCAGACCGGTGGACCGTTCCGCGGCCGAGGCGATGCTGCTCCAGGCGCCCGCCTGGTGAGGTCACAGCCGCCTGCGTTGCCGGGCCGGCGGGCGTCGGGCGCGCTGCCCGAGGGCCACGCTTGGTATACTCCGCGAGTCAGGGCCAGTCGAGGTCGTCTTCGTCGAGTCGAAAGGAGCCCGTCATGCGCATGACCCCCCGTGTTGTCGCGGCACTCGCGGTGGTTTGCCTGGTGTTGACGGCGTGCAACAGGGAACCGAAGCCCGACAAGAAGGGCGGCTTCCTCGTCCGGGGCGAGAAGCTCATGGAGATCCCCGCCGTCACGCTGGAGACCCAGTTCACGCCGGAGGGTTTCGCGCTCAACTACTTCAACGGTGACGTGAACGCGGAGCTTCGCGCCGGCGACTACATCATCCTCTACGGCGACTACAAGCCCTACGCTCTCAACGCCTACCAGCAGAAGAGCGGCTACTACGAGCAGGATTCGTCGAAGGGTGCGGCGACCGACGCGATCACGGTGGGGCCGGTGAAGGGCGAGAAGGAGATGTTCAAGTGCCGCCTCACGAAGTCGGTCCCTCCCGGCATCTACCTGTTGGAGTGCACGCAGGGCAAGGCGACCGTCGGGTTCCCGTTCCGCATCGAGTGAGCCGGCCGGCCCGGCCTCCACGGCGGCCCGGTCGGGCCGTCGGGCGCTCGCGCCACGATATGATCCTCGTGACACATGGCCGAGAGCCTCGGCAGAGCCGACGCACGCGCCGCGGTTTCATGGTCCGCCGCGGCGCTCCTCCTGTACCTGGCCACGGCGGCCCGCGGGCTGGTTTGGGCCGACTCCTCGAAGCTGACGCTGTACGCGCTCGCCTCGTACCTGCCGACTCTCAACCCCGGTGACCACGCCGGCTGGACGCTGATCGCGGAGGGGTGGCTGCGCCTCGCGGGCGGCGACCCCGTGACGGCAGCGCACCGTCTCTCGGCGGTGGCCGGCGCGGCGGTGGCGGGTCTCCTCTTCCTCGTCCTGCGCGCCCGGGGTGCGGGACCGGAGCGGGCGCACACCGCAGTCGCGGTCGTCACGGTTGCCCTCCCCGTGTGGTGGGCGGCGACCGTCGCGGAGACGTACATGCCGGCCGTCGCGCTGACGCTCGCGGCCGTGCTCCTCCTGCGTCCGCCGACCCGGGGTTGGCGGTGGGTGATGGCCGGGATCGCGTGCGGGCTCGCGCTGGCGTGTCACGCGATGGCCGTCGTCCTCGCGGCGCCCCTGCTCTGGGAGGCGGAGGGTCGGCGGTGGTGGCGCGTCGTTCCGGGGGCGGTGGTCGGCACTGCGCCGATGTGGCTGGCGGTGTGGGGGGGGCCGGTGGACCCGCTCACCGGGTTCGCCGCCGGCGGCGGAGCGACGTGGCGATGGCACTGGGAGGCGTTCGTCGCGGCGGCGCGCGTCCCCAGGGGTGCTGCCGTGCTGACGGCGATCGTGCTGTACGGCGTGGGGGTTCTCGGCGTGAAGGCGCTATGGAACGCCCGCCGCGAGGGGCGGGCCGGCGCGGTGTGGGCCGCGAGCCTGGGCCTCCTGACGGTCATGCTCACGGCGTACGCGCCGTACCGACTCCACCTGATGACGACGTTCCTCGTCGTCGGGATCGCGCTCGCCGTCCCAATGCGGCTGGGCCCCGCCGCAAGGCTCGCGCACCTCGCGAGCCAGGCGGCGCTCTACCTGGCCGTGCCCGCCGTCGTGACGCTCGCAGGGAAGCAGGACCTCGGCGTCCGGGTGCTGCCGGGCCGCAACAACGCGTTCTACTTCCTCTGCCCGGTCAAGGATGTGGGATGGGCGCGCGAGCTCTGGAAGCCGGCGTCGCTCTTCGACCCCGGTGCGGACCTCTACGTCGGGACGCTCGGGGCGTGCGCCCCGCCCTCTGCGGTCGTCGTGTCCGACTTCAACGCCGGCGCGCCGCTGCGTCTCGCACAGCGCGCGCGGGGTTGGCGGCGCGACCTCGACGTGCACGCGGTCGCCGTGGACGTCGCGCTCGCGTCGCCCGATCCTGCGGCCGCGCTGGAGGCGGAGATCGGCCGCGCTCTCGCGCGGGGGCCGGTCGTCCTGGCGGACACCTACCGCCCGTACTACCGCCTCGACGCGATTGCCGCGCGGTTCACCGTGTCTCCCTGCCGGGCCGGCGCCCTCGTGAGCGCCCGCCCGGAGCGTGGCGGCTCATGAGCGCCACGACTCCGGAGTGGGCATTCTCGGATGCCGAGCGCGCTGCGATGGCGGTTGCGCTGGAGGAGGCGCGCGAGGCCGGCGCCGCCGGAGATGTCCCCGTCGGAGCGGTCGTGCTGGGCTCCGACGGCGCCCTGGTGGCACGCGCACGCAACCGGCGCGTGGCGGAGAACGACCCCACGGCGCACGCGGAGATCCTCGCCCTTCGGGGCGCCGCGCGGGCGGTCGGGCGCTGGCGACTGGAGGGTTGCACGCTGGTCGTCACCCTGGAACCGTGCGCCATGTGCGCGGCGGCCGCGGTGCTGGCGCGCGTGGCGTGCGTGATCTGGGGCGCGGCCGACCCGAAGGCAGGTTTTGCCGGGTCACTCGGGAACCTCCTCGACGACCCGCGCCTCAACCACCGGGTCGCCGTGCGCGGCGGTCTGAACGCGCCCGAGGCACGGGCTTTGCTGGAGAGATTCTTTGCAAAGTTGCGGGACCGCGGTTAGACTCTCGCTCCCGGTGCGGAGAGGTGCCGGAGTGGTCGAACGGGACGGTCTCGAAAACCGTTGACCCCCTCACGGGGGTCCGTGGGTTCGAATCCCACCCTCTCCGCCAACAGGGCGTACGCTGGTGCGGCACGAGACGTTCCACAGGGATCGTATGGGCGGGAGCGAAACCGCGGAGAGGTGTCTGAGTGGCCGAAAGAGCACGCTTGGAAAGCGTGTGTACGGGTAACCGTACCGCGGGTTCGAATCCCGCCCTCTCCGCCATGCCATCACCGTGTCACGGCGGGTTGCCGGCTCGTGGCCGCCGCCGTGGGAAGCAAGGAGCCCGGGTCCCGCGCGACGGTGCCCCCCGAACCTCGTCAGGCCCGGAAGGGAGCAGCGATAAGGGGATCGTACCGGGTGCCGCGGTCGTCCCGGGCTCCTTGCTTCGCCACGTCGGCGAAATCGTGCACCGTGGGTCGTGGTTCGTGGGTCGCAAGCGAGGCCCTCTCGATCCACGTCCCACGATCCGCGAACCACGTCTCTTGGGGGTGGCGTGACCGGGTACCAGGTGTTGGCGCGGCGCTGGAGACCGCAACGTTTCGAGGACCTCGTCGGCCAGGACGTCGTGGTCCGTACGCTCCGCAACGCGCTCCAGAACAAACAGATCGCACACGCGTACCTGTTCTCGGGGCTGCGCGGCGTCGGCAAGACGACCGTGGCCCGTCTCGTCGCGAAGGCACTCAACTGCGAGAAGGGCCCGACCCCCGAGCCGTGCGGCGAGTGCGCGGCGTGCCAGGACATCACCGCCGGGTCGTCGCTCGACGTGCTGGAGATGGATGCCGCGTCCAACCGGGGAATCGACGACGTGCGCGAGCTCCGGGAAGTGGCGCGCGTCCTGCCGGTGCGCGACCGGTACCGGGTGTTCATCCTGGATGAGGCGCACCAACTGTCGAAGGACGCGTTCGCCGCGCTGCTCAAGATCCTCGAGGAACCACCGGCGCACGTCATCTTCATCCTCGCGTCGACGGAGAAAGACAAGTTCCCCGCGACGATCCTCTCGCGCTGCCTCCAGGTCGACTTCAGGCCGATCCCGGCCGACCTCGTCGCCGCCCGCCTCGAGCACGTGGCGGAGAACGAGGCGTTCGAGCTGACGCCGGGGGCCGCACAGCTCATCGCGCGCGCCACCGAGGGGTCGCTGCGGGATGCGCTCTCGCTCCTCGACCGCGTCCGGGCGTTCGTGGGCGAGCTCGTGGACGAGAACGCGGTCGCGGAGGTCATCGGCCTGCCCCCGTTCGAGACCGTGCTCGCCCTCTGGCGGGCGCTCGAGAGCGGCGACGTCGCCAAGGCGCTCGCGCTCATCAGGGGCGAACAGCACTCCGGCCGCGACCCTGCCGCCCTGTACGAGCAGCTGGTGCAGCTCCTCCACGCTCTCCTGCTCCTCGCCACCGAGCCGAGCGCCCCCACGGCGTTTCCGGCGGCACACCGCCAGGCGCTGGCCGACAGCGCCGCCCGGTTGGGAGCGCCGCTGCTGCTCCGCCTGCTGGCGCTCGCCCTCGAGGGGAAGGGACTCGTCGCGGGCGCCGACAACGTGGGCGTGGCGGTCGCCGTGGCGGTCGGACGGCTCGCGCTGTGGCCGCGCCTCCAGCGGGTCGAGGCGCTTCTCGCCGGGGAGTCAACGCCGGCGACGACGCCGGCGATGCCGCCGGCGGCGCACCCCGACGGCCCGCCGCCTCCCGCCTCGCTCGGGGCACGACTGGCCGCGGCGCTCGAGACGATCGGCGCGCACCTCCTCGCCGGCCGGGTCGGGTCGGTCCGCGAAGCACGGCTCGACGGCGAGACGCTGGTTCTTCGCTGCGGGACGCTCCCGCCGGCGACCCGCAAATCGCTGCGGGAGGCCGCCGACCAGCTGAGCGAGGCCGCGCGCCAGGCCGGGATCGCGAAGCGGGTGCAGGTCGACGAGAACGGTTCTCCCACCGAGGCGAAGGAGGAGACCCTCCGCGCCCGGGTCGAAGCCGACGAAGGGGTGAAGCGGGTCCTCGACGTCTTCGGGGGGCGGATCGAGCGGGTCGAGGAGAAACCATGAACGTCGCGAAGCTCCTGCAGCAGGCGCAACAGGCGCAGGCGCAGATGCAGAAGATGCTGGGCGAGCTCGAGGTCGAAGGCTCCGCCGGCGGCGGCCTCGTGAAGGTCCGCCTCTCGGGCCTGAAGGAACTCAAGGGCGTCGCGATCGACGCGAAGGCGCTGGCGGGCGAGGAGCCGGGGTTGGTCGAGGACCTGATCGTGGCCGCGTGGCAGGAGGCGTCGCGCCAGCTCGAGGAGCGGTCGCGCGAGCTGCTCGGTCGACTCGGCCTGCCGTCGGGTATTCCGGGTATGTTCTGATGGAGCTCCGCCCCCCCGCGGTGCGCGAGTTGCTGGAAGAGCTCGAGCAGCTCCCGGGTGTGGGGCCGCGGACGGCGATGCGCCTGGTCCACCATCTCGTGCGCCTTCCGGAGGGGTCCCGTCGCCTGGCGGGGGCCCTCGGCAAGGCCGCGGACGCGATTCGCACGTGCGGCACGTGCTTCCTGCTGACGGAGGAGGACCCCTGCCTCGTGTGCCGCGACGAGGGCCGGGACCGCTCCGTGATCTGCGTCGTGGAGGATCCGCTCAACGCCTGGGCGGTCGAGGCCACCAGCGAGTTCCGCGGCCTGTACCACGTCCTCGGGGGGACGCTCGACCCCCTCCACGGCGTCGGGCCGGAGGAGCTCACCATCGACGCCCTGGCGGAGCGGGTCCGAAAGGGCGGCGTCGGGGAGGTGATCGTCGCGACCAACCCGACGGTGGAGGGCGAGGCCACGGCGCACTACCTCGCCCGTGTGCTGCGCCCGACCGGGGCGCGTCTCTCGCGGATCGCCTTCGGCCTGCCTGCCGGCGGCGAGATCTCGTACGCCGATCAGGTGACCCTCACGCGGGCGCTCTCTGGCCGGCGGGGGATGGATTGACGGCAAGTGGAAGGATATACTCGATATTTGACAGGCGGAGGCTGGGTGGCATGACGATGTTCGGGCCGAATCTGGTTATGTACGAGGAGGAGTTCGAGCGCATCAACGCGGTCCTCGCTCGCCTGTGGATGGACGCGAATGCGAAGATCGTCTTCCTCGTCGACAAGAACGGCCAGCAGATCGCCGCCAAGGGCGACCTCGAGAAGGTCGATGCCACCTCGCTTGCCTCCTTGACCGCCGGCAACGTCGCGGCGACGGACGGCCTCGCCCGCCTGATCGGGGAGAAGGAGTTCTCGATCCTGTTCCACGAGGGCGAGCGCGACAACATCCACATCTCGATCGTCGGGCAACGGTTGATCCTCGTGGTGATCTTCGACGAACGGTCGTCGCTCGGTCTGGTCCGCCTGAGGGTCCGCAAGGCGGCGGCCGAACTCGAGGAGGTGCTGACCCAGATGGCGTCCAAGGCGGCGGAGGAGGGCCAGGCGCCCGCCTCGCCGTTCGCAGAGATCACCGACGAAGACATCGACGCCCTGTTCACCGAATGAGCTTCATCAACTACGCGTCCCGCGAGATCAACTGCAAGATCGTGTACTACGGTCCCGGTCTCGGGGGCAAGACCACGAACCTCCAGTACATCTACGAGCGGACCAACCCGCAGAACAAGGGCCAGCTGATCTCTCTCGCGACCGAGACCGACCGCACGCTCTTCTTCGACTTTCTCCCGCTCGACCTCGGCAGCGTGCGGGGGTTCCGCACCCGTTTCCACCTCTACACCGTCCCCGGGCAGGTGTTCTACGACGCCTCGCGGAAGCTGATCCTCAAGGGCGTGGACGGCGTGATCTTCGTCGCGGACTCCCAGGACGCCCGCATGGACGCGAACCTGGAGTCGCTCGACAACCTCAAGATCAACCTGCACGAGAACGGGTTCGACCTCGCCCTGGTCCCGTACGCCCTCCAGTTCAACAAGCGCGACCTTGCGGGCATCGTCGCCTACGACGTCATGTTCCGCGCCCTGAACATCAAGAACGAGCCCACGTTCGAAGCCGTGGCGCCGAAGGGGGTCGGGGTGTTCGAAACCCTCAAGGCGGTCGCCAAGCAGGTCCTCCACGAGCTCTCCAAGAAGTAGCGGGCAGCTCACAGCTCACAGCTCACAGCTCACAGCTCACAGCTCACAGCCTCGCTCCCTCCAGGTGTCTTGTCTGCGGGGGTGGGTGGTGGAGAGCGGTAGGCCAGGCTGTCGGGGAGCTGTCGGCTGTCAGCTGGTCGGGTGGGAGGAGGAGAGCCGTCAGCTTCGGGCTTTCGACTACCATAGCGAGCGTGGATTCACGCGACGGGGGACCCCGGCTGGTGGCTCTGGGCGGCGGCGCGGGTCTCTCCACGCTTCTACCCGCGGCGAAGAGGCTGACCCCGGCCTTCTTGGCGGCGATCGTGACCGTGGCCGACGACGGGGGGTCCTCCGGGAGGCTGCGGCGAGAGTACGGCATGCCGCCGCCCGGCGACGTCCGCAACTGCCTCGCCGCCGTCCTGGCGGGGCTTGTGCAGGTGCCGGCGTGAGCCTGTCGGTCGTCATCCTCGCGGCGGGTGAGGGGAAGCGGCTGAAGACCGCGCGGGCCAAGGTGCTGCACGAGGCCGGAGGCGCGGCGCTGATCGACCACGTGCTCGCATCGCTGGGGCCCCTCGCGCCGGAACGGACGGTCGTCGTCGTCGGGCACCTGCGCGATCAGGTGGAGCGGCACCTCGCGGACAGCGGCGCGGCGTTCGTGGTCCAGGATCCGCCCCGAGGGACCGGAGACGCGGCCAGGGTCGCGCTCCCGCTCCTCCCCGAAGCCGGCGACGTGCTGGTCCTCTCGGGCGACGTGCCGCTGGTCACGGCGGAGACGCTCGGCGTGCTCGTCGAGCTGCGCCGGTCGAGCGGCGCCGCTGCGGCACTCGTCACGGCGGTGCTCGCCGAGCCCGGCGGGTACGGCCGGGTGATCCGGGACGGCGGTGGCGACGTCGTCGCGATCGTGGAGGCCCGGGATGCGACCGGCGAGCAGCGGGCGGTGCACGAGGTCAACGCCGGGACGTACGCGTTCGAAATCGCCGAGCTGCGGCCGGCGCTCGCGAGCCTGGAGCCGGACAACGCGCAGGGCGAGTTCTACCTCACCGACGCGGTCGCGTGGATCGTGGCCCGCGGGCTGCGGGTGGTCGCGTCGGCTCTCGCGGACCCCGCCGAGATGGCGGGCGTCAACTCGCGGGCCGATCTCGCGGAGGTCCACCGCCTGTTGAATGCGCGCGTCATCCGCCGCCTGCAGGAGTCCGGCGTCACCGTGCTCGACCCGGCGACGACGTGGGTCGACGTCGACTGCCGCGTCGGGCGCGACTCGGTCCTGGAGCCGGGAGTGCACCTCCGGCGCGGCTGCACCGTCGGCGAGCGTTGCCGCGTCGGTGCGGGGTCGGTGCTCGACGGGGTGTCGCTGGGCACCGACTCGGTGATTCCACCGCTCACGCTCCGGCGCTCAGGCGCGTAGTGCGCCGGCACGAGGCAACGGGTGCGCCGTTGCCACACTCCGTGTCGGCGCGAGCACACGCCGGCGCGGCGGCCGGCGAGGGCGGACGGCTAGAATTGGGCACGGTTCTCGCTTTGCACGGGGCCCGGAGCGGCACGGCGGCCCGCCCGGCCATCGGACGGACCTGGACGCGGCGAGGAGTGGAGTCGATATGTGCGGAATCGTCGGCTACGTAGGTCCACGCGAAGGCGTGCCGGTCGTGCTCGAGGCCCTCCGCCACCTCGAGTACCGCGGGTACGACTCGGCGGGGCTCGCCGTGCATTGCGGCGACCGCCTCGAGGTGCTGCGCTCCCCGGGCAAACTGATGAACCTGACGGAGAAGGCGTACGCGGCGGGGTTGCGGGGGCGCCTCGCGCTCGGGCACACGCGCTGGGCGACGCACGGCGCGCCGATCGAGCGCAACGCCCACCCTCACACCGACGAGCGAGGCCGCATCTGCGTGGTCCACAACGGGATCATCGAGAACTTTCGCGAGCTCAAGACCGACCTCGAGACGCAGGGAGTGCGGTTCTCTTCGGAGACCGACTCGGAGGTGATCGCGCACCTGCTGGCGCTCGCCGGGGACGACCTCGCCTCGGCGGCGCTGGCCGTGAGGGGGAAGCTGCGCGGCCAGTACGCCGTCGCGGCGATCGCGCTGAGCGACCCCGGAGCGGTCGTCGCGTTCCGGAACGGGCCTCCGCTGGTCGTCGGGCTCGGCGACGGCGAGAACCTCGTCGCATCCGATCCCGCAGCCGTGGTCGCCATGACACGGCGGTGCGTCCACCTCGAGGACGGCGACCTCGCGATCGTGCGCGCGAGCGAGGTCAAGCTGCTGGACCGGGCCGGCCGCCCCGTCGAGAGGCCGGTCGTGACGCTCGACTGGGAGCCGGGCGAGATCGAGCGGGGCGGGTTCCGGCACTTCATGCTCAAGGAGATCCACGAGCAGCCGGGCGCCGTGTCCGAGACGCTGCACGCGCTCGTCCCGGACGCGGCACGGCCGTCGCTCGCGCACCTCGGCCTCGACGCCGCGACGCTGCGCCGGTTCTCCGGGGTGCGGCTGGTCGCGTGCGGCACCTCGTGGCACGCCGCGCTCGTCGGCAAGTTCTACCTCGAGCGTCTCGCCCGCGTGCCGTGCGAGGTCGAGTACGCCTCGGAGTTCCGATACCGGGAGCCGCTCCTCGCCGCCGACACGCTGGTGGTGGGCATCACCCAGTCGGGCGAGACGGCGGACACCGTCGCCGCGATGCGCCTGGCCGCCGAGGCCGGCTCGGCGCTCGCGGCCGTGTGCAACGTGCGCGGCTCGCTGGCGGAGCGCCTCGCGGCGTTCCGCCTCGGGACCCATGCCGGGCCCGAGATCGGCGTCGCCTCCACGAAGGCGTTCACGACACAGCTGGTGGCTCTCCTGGCGCTCGCGCTCTCCTGGCGAGCCGCCAAGGGGCTGCCGGCCTCGGACACGAAGGTGCTCCTCGATCGCACGTGGGCGCTGCCGTACGACATCGAGGGAGCGCTCGACCACGCCGCGGCGGTTGCGACGGTCGCGGCGAGGCTCCAACACGCGACGAACACCCTGTACCTCGGGCGGGGCGTGCTGTACCCGCTTGCCCTCGAGGGTGCGCTCAAGCTCAAGGAGATCTCGTACCTCCACGCGGAGGGGTACCCGGCGGGCGAGATGAAGCACGGGCCGATCGCGCTGCTCGACGAGGGGTTCCCCGTGATCGCGCTGTGCCCTCCGGGCGAGCTCCAGGAGAAGGTGCGCTCCAACATCGAGGAGGTGAGGGCACGCAAGGCGCCGGTGTACGTGTTCGGCGACGCCGCCGACGCGCGTCTGGCGGAGCTCGCGGAGGCGGTGATCCCGCTCCCGAGCCTGCCGTGGCCGCTGACGCCGATCGTGGCGGCGGTGCCGTTGCAGCTGCTGGCGTACGAGGTCGCGGTGCGGAGGGGGTGTGATGTGGATCAGCCGCGCAACCTCGCCAAGTCCGTTACCGTGGAGTAGGGGCGCGGCCGATAGCGGACCGTCTGCGTTGTTGCGCTCGCCCGTTCGCATCCTCATGTAGCCTCCGGCTACACTCCGGTGCGACGGGCTCGCGCGCCTAGCATCCGGCCCACTCTCGGCCGCGCGGGCTACCCGCCGTTCGCCACGATCCTGCTCGAACGGCCCAATCCGGGCGGCGCGGGCTACACGCCGTCTGCCACGACCCTGCTCGTGCGGCCCGATGCGTGGGCGCTGGCGCTGCGCGCTACGCGGCGTTCGCACGGGGAGCGTCCAGGTCTTTCTCGGAGGAGTTGGCCGCCCGCAGGCGGCGGGCGTATGATCGCGCTGAACCTCGGAGGCGACGATGGCCACCCAGCGTCCCCAAGCGGAGCGACGCTCCGGAGCGGATCGGAGGAGCGGTGCCGACCGGCGTGGCTCCGGGCGGAGCGCCGCGCGTGAGCCGGGCCGGAACGACCGTCGGATGGGGCACGAGCGTCGCGTTCGTGAGCGTCGGCAGCACGGCGCGGCCGCTCCGCCCCCCCGCGGCGAGAAATCGAAGTAGCGCCGCGGGCGCACCCCCCACCTGATCCCACGACGCGGCAGGTCGCTCCTGCGCGGCACGGCGCCGGAGAGCCGGCGAGGTACAATCCCCGGTTCCTGGAGGTGCGGTGAACCCTCTCGACGCGCTGCTCGCCGAGCTGGACGACGACCAGAAGACCGCCGTGATGCACGGCGAGGGTCCGCTGCTCGTCGTGGCCGGCGCCGGCTCGGGCAAGACCCGCGTCCTGACATACCGCGTCGCCGCCCTCCTCGCCCGTGGCCTGGCGCAGCCGCACGAGATCCTCGCGGTGACGTTCACGAACAAGGCGGCACGCGAGATGGCCGAGCGTGTCGAGTCGCTCGTGGGAGGCTCGCTTCGAGGTGGGTTCGTCGGCACCTTCCACCGTTTCGCGCTCCAACTCCTGCGCAACCACCCCCGCGAGGCGGGGCTGCCGGAGAGGTTCGCGATCGCGGACGAGGATGAACAGCGCCAGATCGTCGACCGCGTCCTCAAGCGGCTCGACATCCCTGCGACCCGGCTGTCCCCGCGGGCTGCTCGGTCGCGGATCTCTGCCGCCAAGAACGCGCTCCTCTCTCCGAAGGAGCTCGAAAACCGAGCTCGCGGCGACGCCGAGCGCCTCATCGCGCAGGTCTACGCGTCGTACCAGGCGGAGGTCCGGGACGCAGGCGCGGTCGACTTCGACGACATGTTGCTGGAGGCGGTGTCGCTCCTGGAGCGGCACGACGCCCTCCGGAAGTCGCTCGCGTCGCGCTTCCGCTGGCTGCTGGTGGACGAGTACCAGGACACCAACCTCGCCCAGGCCCGGCTCGTGAGGCTCCTCGGCGGGAAGACGCCCAACCTCACGGCCGTCGGAGACGAGGACCAGTCGATCTACCGGTGGCGTGGGGCGGAGGTGGAGAACATCCTGAGCTTCGAGACGGCGTACCCGGCGGCGAGCGTCGTGACGCTCGGCCGCAACTACCGCTCCGCGGAACCCATCTTGCGCGCCGCGGCGGCGGTGATCGAGAGGAACACGCGGCGGCGGCCGAAGCGCCTCACCTCGCAGGTCGGGAAAGGGGTCCCGGTCGGCGTGTACCTCGCCGCCGACGAGGCGGACGAGGCACGCTTCGTCGCGGACGAGATCGCCCGGCTGCGCGGCGAGGTGAGCGCCGGCGAGATCGCGGTGCTGTTCCGCGTCAACGCGCAGTCGCGTCCGTTCGAGGGCGAGATGGTGCGTCGCGCCATGCCGTACGTCGTGGTCGGAGGGACGCGGTTCTGGGAGCGCAAGGAGGTGCGCGACGCGCTCTCGTACCTCCGCCTGGTCGTGGCGCCCGACGACATCCTGGCGTTCCGGCGCGCCATCCACGTGCCGGCGCGCGGGATCGGCCAGGTCGCGATGGACCGCCTCGCGGCGGCCGCCACGGCGTGGGCGGTCCCCCTGCCGGAGGCGGCGCGGCGGCTGCCCGAGGAGCTCACACCGCGCGCCCGCCTCGCGCTCGAGGCGTTCTCGGCCCTGCTCGACCGCCTCCGCATCACCGCGCGCGCGGCGCCCGCGGCCGAGGTCGTGCGCGAGCTGCTCGACCGCTCGGGCCTTGCGGCGCAGTACGCGACCGACGACGAGGAGGACCGCGCCCGCCGCGCCAACCTCGACCAGCTCTCCGCGGCGGCCGCAGAAGCGGGCGAGCGCGGCCTCGACCTTGCCGGGTTCCTCGACGAGGTGGCGCTCCTCACCGACGCCGACGTCCGGCGCGAGGGCGATGCCGTGCAGCTCTCGACGCTGCACGCCGCGAAGGGGCTCGAGTTCGACGTGGTGTTCCTCGTCGGGATGGAGGACGGCCTCCTGCCGTTGCGGCGCGAGGGGAGCGACGACGCCGACGAGGAGGAGGAGCGCCGGCTCGCCTACGTCGGGATGACACGGGCGCGCCGTCGCCTCGTCCTAACGCTCGCCCGGGTGCGACGCGTCAACGGCCAGCTCCTCTCGGGGAGGCCGTCGCCGTACCTCCTGGACGTGCCTCGCGACCTCGTCGAGGACCGCACGCCCGCGTTCGGCCGCGACGCGTTCCGGGCGCACGCCCCTCACCCGCACGGACACGCCGCAAGGTCCGTCCACGCTTCCGGGGAGGACGCCTCCGGCGTCCGGACCCCGGAGCGCGGACCCCGGCCATCTCCCAAGCACCCCGACGGCTGGCGCCCGGGGCTGAAGGTCCGCCACGCCACGTTCGGGTCCGGGGTGATCCTCCAGGTCCAGGGGACCGGCGCACAGACGCGCCTCGTCGTGTTCTTCGACCGTGCTGGCCGGAAGACGCTCATCCCGTCGCTCGCAAAGCTCGAGAAGGCCTAGACCCTCACGCCGTCGCGCACCACGACACGGCCTGCCTTCACGACGTGCCGGACGAGGTTGACGCCAAAGTGGTAGACGAGGTGCTTCGGCGAAGGGGCGTCGAGCACCACCACGTCAGCCTGCTTGCCGGCCTCGAGGCTCCCGACGCGGTCGGCGCGACCGAGCGCCGCGGCGGCGTTGAGCGTGGCCGCGACGAGCGCCTGCTCGGACGAGAGCCCTGCGCCGAGGCAGGCGAGTGCGATCACGGCGGGGATCGACTCCGTATGGGAGGAGCCGGGGTTGCAGTCGGTCGCGACCGCGACCGGGACCCCGGCGGCGATCAACTCCTCGACCGGCGCGAAGCGGTCGCGCAGGAAGAACGACACCCCCGGGAGCGCGATCGCGATCACGCCCGCCCGCGCCATCGAGGCGATCCCGTCCCGGGACGCGTGCAGGAGGTGCGACGCCGCCGTCGCGCCGACCTCGGCCGCGAGCGCCGCGCCGCCGAGGTCGCACAGCTCGTCGGCGTGCAGGTGGACTCGCCACCCGAATCGCCGTGAATCTCGGACGAGGCGCCGGGTCTGATCGGGCGTGAACACGCCGCGCTCGCAGAAGACGTCCACCTGCTCCGCGAGCCCCTCCCCGGCGACGGCGGGGTAGATCTCCTGGACGACGACGTCGACCCAGCCGTCCGGATCGTGCCGCCACTCGGGCGGGACCTCGTGGCCGGGCATCGCCGTGGCGACGATCTCGACGGGGTGGCGCGACCGCGCCTCCCGCAACACCCGCAGCTGTTTGAGCTCGTTTTCGAGGTCGAGACCGTACCCAGACTTCGCCTCGGTCGTCGTGGTCCCGCACAGGAGCTGGAGGTCGAGACGTCGGAGGGTGAGGCGGAGCAGCTCGTCCGGCGTCGCGCGCCGCGTGGATGCGACGGTGGACACGATCCCACCGCCGGCGGCGGCGATCTCCGCATAGCTCTCACCGGCGAGGCGGCGGTCGAACTCTCCCTCCCGGTAGCCGGCGAACGGGAGGTGGGTGTGGGGGTCCACGAATCCGGGGACGACGGTCCCGCCGTCGGCGTCGAGACGCTCGGTAGGGGGCGGGAAGTGGGAGTCGTGGTCGCTGCGTGCGCCCACGAACTCGATCCGGGACTCCTCGCACCGTACGACGGCCCCCGGGAGGAGCTCGACCGCACCCTGCCGATCGCCGAAAACCGGCTCCGTCCCGTGGGGCGTGGCGACGACGGCCGCGCCTTCGATCAGGAGGGTGTGGGCGCCCGCTCGGCGCCGGGCGCGAGCGCTCCCGGAGCTGCCTGCTTCGGGAACCGTCACCGCTCGCCCTTGGCGTCGGTCGGCCGGCGCCGCAGGAAGCTCACCGTCGGCCCCTCGCTCTCCCTCTGCTCCGAGGCCTCGTCGTCGCGTATGGAGCCGCCCAGGACCTCGACGAGCCGCTTGAGGTCCGCGCGAGCCGTCCGCCGCCTCGTCCGCAGCTGACTGATCACGAGCTCGATGTTCTCGGCCCGTTTCGCGGCGTCGTCGACGACCCGGTCGGCGAGCACCTCGGCGTCCGCGATGATCCGCTGCGCTTCGGTTTCGGCGCGGGTGATCGTCGCCTCGGCGGTCCGCTGTGCGGCCACCAGGGCCTCGTTGACCGCCGCGGCGCGCTGGCGGTACTCCTCGACCTCCTGCGTCAACCGTGCGACCTGCGCACGCAGCTCTCCGCGGGTGCGCGCCTCCTCCTCGAGCTGCTCCGCGATCTCGCCGAGGAAGTCCCGGATCGCGTCGGGGTCGAGGCCGCGCCAGCGGCGAGCGAACGTGGCACGTTGGATCTCGAGCGGCGTCAACCGGTTCATGGCAGGACCTCCGTGTTGGACCAGCCTAACTTAGCGCGCCGGAGGCGCCGTGACAAGGCTCACGGCGTTGACCGCCTCTCCCCGAACAGGACGCGGCCGAGCCGGACGATGGTCGCACCCTCTTCGACCGCCACCTCGAAGTCCTCGCTCATCCCCATCGAGAGCTCGAGCGGGTCGAGGCCCAGCTGCGCCTCCAGCTCGCGGGCAAGGCGCCGAAGTGCGGCGAACGCGGGCCGTGACCGCTCCGGGTCGGGGTCGTACGGCGGCACGGTCATGAGGCCGCGGAGGCTCAGGCGGGGAGTGCGTGCCAGGACGTGCTCGACGAGCCGACGCGCGTCGCCGGGGGCGACACCGGTCTTCTGCGTCTCGCCGCCGACGTTGACCTCGACGAGCACGGGGAGCGTGCGGCCGACCGGCGCCAGGAGCCCCTCCAACCGGTCGGCGAGCTCGGGGCGGTCCACCGTCTCGATCACGTCGAACACCTCGAGCGCGAGCTTGGCCTTGTTGCGCTGCAGCGGGCCGATGAGGTGCCACGGCGTCGCCGCGCTCACGACCGGCCGCTTCGAGGCAGCCTCCTGGACGCGGTTCTCGCCGATCGCGTCGGCGCCGGCGGCGATCGCCTCCACCACAGCCGAGGCGGGTTGCGTCTTGCTCACGGCCACGATCCGCACCCCGGCCGGATCGCGCCCGCCCCGCGCGCAGGCAGCCGCGATCCGCTCCCGCACCGCTGTCAGGCTCTCCGCGATGCTCATCTGCCGTCCGCCGCCCGACCAGACCGCCCCGGCTGGGTCCCGTGCTCTGCGCCGTGTCCCCGGCGCCCGGGTCTCACACCCCCTCCGGTCGCGGCAACGTCGAGACGTGGTCGTCCATCGCGCGGTTTGCGAGCTGGTCAGCGGTCCGATTGGCCTCCCTCGCGACGTGCGAGATCCCGAAACGCCGAAACCCGGCGGCCAGGACGCGGGCGCGCAGCCAGAGCGGCTTGAGGTGCGCCGCCTTGACCTTGTAGGTGCCTTTCATCTGCCTCACGAGCAGCTCGGAGTCCGACTTGACCGCGAGGGTCTCGACGCCGAGAGAGCGCGCGCGCTCGAGAGCCGCGAGGAGAGCCGCGTACTCGGCGACGTTGTTGGTTGCGGTACCGAGGTAGAGGGTGTGCAGCTCGCGGCGTCCCGCCACCTCCAGGACGATTCCGCACCCCGCGTCGCCGGGGTTGCCGCGGGAGCCGCCGTCGACCGCCGCCGCAGCGTGCAGCCCGGGGCTCATGCGGGCGGTGGGAACTGGTCGGGATCGAACAGAAGCCGGCGGCAGTGGTCGCAGAACTGCAGCTCCTCGGCGGTGCGGACGAGTTGCACGAGCGACGGGCGCAGGTCGCCGTGGCACGCCGAGCACGCGTCGCCCTCCATCGGGACGACGGCCGTCGGCCTGCGCGAGGCCCAGAGCTTCTTGAACCGGTTCATCGCCGGTTCCCCGAGGCCGCGCTGGACGTCGCGCAGCTCCCGCTCGATCTCGGCGAGCTCGGCCTCGCTGGTCGCCCGGACCTCGTTCCAGGCTGCCTCCGCCTGCTCGCGCAGCGCCTTCTCCTCGGGGCTCTCCTCCCCGAGGCTCGCGATCTCGCGCTCGGCGGCCTCGATCCCCTGCATGATCTCGAGCAGCCTGTCCTCTTTCGCCTTGAGCTGCGTCTCGACGTGGTCCAGCTCCGAGACCACGGCGGAGAGCTGCTTCATGTTGGTGACCTGGCTCTTCTGCTTCCGGAAGTGCTCGCGTTCCTCTCGGAGCGCCTCTGCCTCACCCTGGACGGGGCCTTGTTCGGACTGGAGCGTGTCTCGGCGAACGCGGGCCGCCTCGAGCTTGTCGTGGCGCTCCGAGAACTGCGTCCGCAGCGCGGCGAGTGCCTCGGGCGGGGTGTCCCGCTTCTTCTTGAGGGCGCTGCGGCGGTCGAGCAGCCGCTGCAGCGCGATGTAACCTGCCAGTTGATCCCTCGCCGTCAACGCCCCTCCCCTGATCCGGACCCGCAACGCCGGTCGAGCTCAGCGCCTGCGGCCCGTGCGCTCCTCCGTTCGTGGTGGGTCCACCAGGATTCGAACCTGGGACCAACCGGTTATGAGCCGGCAGCTCTGACCGCTGAGCTATGGACCCAGCGCGCCGGATTGTAGGCGTTCAAGCCGTCCGAGACAAGCCGACGGGCCGAGCTAACAGGTGACAGCTCACAGCTCACAGCTAACAGCCGACGGCACTCCCGGCCTGGACCCGAACTGCGGCAGATCCCGGCCGAGCTGTCGGCTGTGGGCTGTCGGCTCCAGGCTGTCGTTCAGCCGATCATGTCGAGGTACGGCTTGAGGAGCTTGGCGCGGGTCGGGTGCCTGAGCTTGCGCAGCGCCTTCGACTCGATCTGGCGGATGCGCTCCCTGGTCACGTTGAACGCCTTGCCGACCTCCTCGAGCGTGTGCTCCGTGCCGTCCCCGATCCCGAACCTGCGGCGCAGCACCTCGGCCTCGCGCGGGGTCAGTGTACGGAGCACGCCCTCGGCCTGCGTCTTCAGGCTGGCTGCGATCACCGCGTCGATCGGGGAGACCGCGGACCGGTCCTCCACGAAGTCGCCGAGGTGGGAGTCCTCCTCCTCGCCGATCGGGGTCTCGAGCGAGATCGGCTCCTGCGCGATCTTCATGATCTTGCGCACCTTGGTGACCGGGATCTCCATTTTCTCGGCGACCTCTTCGGCCGTCGGCTCGCGCCCGAGCTCCTGGACGAGCTGACGTTGCGTGCGGGTGAGCTTGTTGATCGTCTCGATCATGTGGACGGGAATGCGGATCGTGCGCGCCTGGTCGGCGATCGCTCGCGTGATCGCCTGGCGGATCCACCACGTCGCGTAGGTCGAGAACTTGTACCCCCTCCGGTACTCGAACTTGTCCACGGCCTTCATCAGGCCGATGTTCCCCTCCTGGATGAGGTCGAGGAACTGGAGGCCGCGGTTGGTGTACTTCTTCGCGATCGAGACGACGAGCCTGAGGTTCGCGACGATGAGCTCCTGCTTGGCCCCGTCGGTCTCCCGCTCGCCCTGGCGGACCTCCCCGACGACGCGCTTGAGCTCCTCGTACGGAACGCCGAAGCGGCCCTCGAGCGCCCTGAGCTCCGTCCGGTAGCGCTTCACGCGCTCCTTGTAGAACGTCCGGCGCTCCGCGTTCCGCTCCACCCGGAGCTTGGCGTCGTCCTTGCGGATGGTCGTGATCGGGATCGAGAACTGGCGCTCGACCTCGGTCAGGAAGCGGACGAGGCGGTTGCGCGTCGTGGTCGTGAAATCGGTGGAGCGCACGAGCACCGAGATGTCGCCTGCCAGGGCGTCGATCTGCCGAAGGAGCTCGTCGCCCCGACGCGTTCCGCGCTTGCAGCGGCGCAGCCGTTCCTTGAGCTCCTTCGACTGGTCGTCGAGCTCCCGAATCCGGTCGAACAGCTTCATCGTCTCCAAGACCCGCAGGAGGCCGCGCTCGTCGAGGTCGCCGTTGAGGCCGGCCAGGATGTCGCGCATCATCCGCCGGTCGCGGCGGGCCATCTCGTTGGCGCGCAGGAACAGCTCCCGCACATGCGGGCTCGACGCGAGCGCGGAGAACACCTGCGCTTCCCCGGCCTCGATCCGCATCGCGATGGAGACCTCGCCGTCGCGGTCCAGCAGCTTGACCGTACCCATCTCGCGCAGGTACATCCGGACGGGGTCGTTCGTCTTCTCCAGAAGCGCGGGATCGACGAGGCTCGCGCCCGGCACCGGTTCCGGGCTCTCCGCGCGCTCGCCCGCGGTGCCTTCCTCCTCGAGAGCGGCGAGCTTCTCGACGCTCTCGACGATCTCGATGTCGTTCTCCGTGAATCGGAGGTAGATCTCGTCGAGCTCCTCGGGGGCGGACGCAACCTCTTCCGGCAGGATCTCGAGGATCTCGTCGACGAGCACGTACCCGCGCTCGCGCCCGAGACCGAGGAGCCGCCCAAGCTCCACGTACTTCTCCTCCACCGTCAGAGCGAGCGCGTCACGCGGTCCGGAAGACGCCGCAGCCTCGCTCGCCTGGTGGTCCCTCTCCCTACGGCCGCGGGCGTCGCGGGGTTTGGCCGCCGGTCCCTTGCCGTGTTTCGGGCGCGTGGGGGTCGTCGGCTTCGCGGACGGGCGCTGGCCGGCCCTAGGCTTTGCGACCGGCTTGGCGGGGCGCGGACGCGCCGTCACCGGCGCGGCGACCCGTTTCGGGTGCGACTCCGGTCTCTTCTTCGCGTGCGGCTTCACGAGGCGCTTGACGGGTGGGCGCGTGGGGCTCGCTGTCGCACGGCTCCGCGAGATCGTCCCCTTGGCGGGGCGGACCAGTCGATGCGGTGTGCCGCCGGCCTTGGCGGGGCGGCGCAGGGGGCGCACCGTCACCGCCTTGGCTACGGGGTGTGCGGCGCGGGCCGTCTTCGCGGCGTTCGTCGCACGCCGCGCCGGCGCGGCTTTCCGGGGTTTCGCCGCCGCGTGAGTGACCCGGATGGGGCGGCGGGCGGCTGTCGCCGGCTTGCGGCCGTGCGTGCGTGTGACGGCCGCCTTCGCACTCTTCGCCGACGTCGTCTTGAGGACGGACCCGGCGGTGCGCCGATCGCCGGCCCGTTTGGGGGTTGTCCGTGACGCCCGTGCAACGCGGGTCCGAGCGGCGGCGGCCTTCGTTGGCCGCGCCGCGGGCTTCGGCGCGCTACGCGCCATCGCCACGGGCCGAGCGGCCGCCTTCTTGGCTTCGTGCCGCGCGGATTCCTGTGCCTTCCTGCGCCCGCGCTCTCGATACTGAGTCCCGCGAGCTTCCTTCTTCTTCAGTGGTTTTCGCAAGTGTCCCTCGGTCCGATGAGTTTGAAACGCAGGGTGTTGCGCCCGGCGCCTCGATGTTGGGGATAGTCACTACCACCCGCCACCCCTCACCACCCCCAATGTCGGGCGTCGAGCGACAAATTTCAAGGCTACCACCACGCGCAACCCCCGGACACGCGCGGGGAACCGCTTACGACGGCCGTCCCCGCCTCTTGATCAGGGCGCTCTGTTCGGCCTTGAGTTGAGCCAGCGTCTCGATATCGCCTTTGGCCTCGGCCTCGCGGATCGCGTCGACGAGGCGGGCGCTCCGGAGCCGGTCGCTCCGGCGCCTGACCAGCTGGACGAGGGTGGGGATCCTGTCCTTGGGGGTCTGCGGTGCCTCGTGCTCGAGGCTCGCGACGAGCCGCCGGTCTGCGGGATCCTCGATCACCGACAACACGCCGCCGAGGTCCCCCGCTCCGCTCTCCGCGACCCGGCGCTGGACGATCTCGATGACGCGACGCACCCCGGGGTGGCAGATTCCGTCCACCGGGAACTCATGCACGAGGGCGGCGGCCTGGTCGGGCTCGAGATCGTGCAGGAGCAGGCGAAGGAGAGCCATCTCCCCCTGCTCCGGCGCCTCCTCGGCCGCGGCTTGCCGGGCGACGACCCGGGGCGCGTCCATGGCGCCAAGCTCCTCGAGCGGGACCCCGGCGCCGTGAGCGAGCGTCTCGCGCATCTCGAAGCGCCTCACCGGATCCGGGCACGTATTGACGATCTCAAGTGTCTGCAAGAGGTTACGGCGCCTATCCGAGCGCGTCGGACCCATCATCTCGAGCAGGAAGTCGGCCGCCCCGACGGCCGCGTCCACGCGTCCGCCGAAACCGTCGTGCCCTTCCGTTCGCACCACGTCGTCGGGGTCTCGCCCCTCGGGGAGGAGGAGCACGCGAACGTCCAACGAGGCCGCCAGCAGGGTGCGCAGCGCCGCCACCGCGGCCTGTCGCCCCGCGGCGTCGCCGTCGAAGCACACGACGACGCGCTGGGCGCGACGGGAGAGCTCGCGCGCGTGGTGCTCGGAGAGCGCCGTGCCGAGGGTGGCGACCGTCTCGGCGAACCCGGCGTGGTGCAGCGCGATGCAGTCGAAGTACCCCTCGACGACAATGACGCGACCGGCCGCGGCGAACGCCCGGGCGGCGCGGTCGAGGAGGAACAGCACCTGGCTCTTGGAGAAGACGCTCGTTTCCGGCGAGTTGAGGTACTTCGGGTTCTCGTCCACGAGGCTCCGACCGCCGTAGGCGATGATCCTCCCCCGCACGTTACGGATCGGGATCGTGACCCGGTCCCGGAAGCGGTCCCATACACGCCCCTCCTCGCCCTGTACGACGAGCCCGGCCGCGATCAGGAGGCGTTCCGGGAACCGCTTGCGCATCTCGTCGTAGAGCGCTCGCCACTCCGCCACCGCGTACCCCAGGCCGAACTCGGCCGCCACCTCGGTCGGCACGCCGCGGCGCTCGAGGAACGCACGCGGCCGGTCGTCACCCAGGCGCCGGGCGAACACCGCCTGCGCGGCCTCGAGGACGTCGGTGAGCTGCTCCTGCTCGTCCTTGCGGCGGCGCGCCTCGGGCGAGGCCGGAGGCAGCCTGACGCCAAACCGGTCGGCCAGTCGCTCGACCGCCTCCGCGAAGGGGACCCGCTCGATCTCCATGACGAAGTCGATGACGTCCCCGCCGCGCTTGCACCCGAAGCAGTAGTAGGTGCCCTTCTCGCGCGAGACGTTGAACGACGGCGTCTTCTCTCCGTGGAACGGGCAGAGCCCGACGTAGCTCCGGCCGGTCTTGCGGAGCGTCAGGTGCTCGCCGACGACCGCGACGATGTCCGCCGCTTCCCTCAGCTGCTCGAGGACGGGGCGGGACAGGTCGTACCCGCTCATCTCCGCCCCCTCGGCCCCGCCCCCCCGCGGGCGCAGCGCACCTTCGTAGGCACGATCGGCGCCTCGTCCCCGGGCTGACCCTTCCGGACGCCCCCCGGGACGATGCGGCACCCGCGGTACCCCATGAGCGTGAGTCTAGGCGCGGCCGTCACGACAGGTCCAGTTCCGCCTCGGTCGCCCCGGTCCCGCCGCGGAACTGCGGGGGGTGGGAGAACCGCGCAACGGCCGGGTGGTGCGCGAGGACCTCGCGCACGACGCGTCGCAGCGTCCCGGTGCCGTGGCCGTGCACGATGCGCACGTGCACGACACCGGCCGCGAGCGCCCTGTCCAGGAAGCGCTCGACCGCCTCCCTTGCCTCGTCCTGGGCCATGCCGATGAGGTTCAGCTCGGTGGGTGGTGCCTCGGACGCCGCCACCTCGACCCCGCTGGTCGCGGCGACCTCCGCCGGAGATGTCGCCTCGCACGCACCGGCCTCGACCCAGATGCGCTTGTCGTTGACCAGGAGCTCGACGCGCTGGCCCGCGACGCGCACGACCCGGCCGGCGGCGGCGGTTCCCGCCAGGCGGACCGTCGCACCGACCGCGAGCGGCTCCGCGGGCTCCGGCTGATGGGGGCGCTCCGGCCCGATGTCGATCGCCGTCCGCCGCACGGCGGCGAGTCGCCGCTTGCCGGGAAACTCGCCGCGGGCGCGCGCCTGCTCGAGCTCCACCAGCGCCGCCGCGAGCTGCTCGCGGGCGCGCCTCCGCAGCGCATCGCGCTCCTCGGCGAGCCGCCTCCGAACCGTCTCTTCCTCCTCGGCCAGTCTGGCCTTTTCGCGCTCCGCACCCTCGCGGGCCTCCTCGGCGAGACGCTCGGCGTCCCGCAGGCGGTCGCGTGCTTGCGCGAGGCGGTCGCGCTCCGCCTGGAGCGCCTCGAGGTAGCCGTCGATCGCGAGAAAGGCGCCCGAGAGCAGCTCGCGCGAGCGTGCCAGGACGTGGGACGGAACACCGCACGAGGCGGCGATCGTGAGGCCGCGCGAGCGGCCGGGCACGCCGAGGTGGAGCCGGTACGTGGGCCGGCCGCTCGCCTCGTCGTACCCCATCGCCGCGTTGAGCGCGCCCGACACGTCCTCGAGGCGCGCGGCGACCGTGATCAGGTGCGCGGTGGCGAGCGTCCAACACCGCCTCCGAGCGAGCTCCTCGAGGAGCGCTGCTGCGAGCGCCGCGCCTTCCTCGGGGTCCGTTCCCGAGCCCAGCTCGTCGTAGAGGACGAGCGTGTCGGTGTCGGCGTCCGAGAGTAGCGCCGCGGTCGCCCGCATCGCGCCCGTGAACGTCGAGAGGTCGGAGAAGAGATCCTGCTCGTCGCCGAGGTGACACCACACCCTCGTGAACGCCGGGAGTGCGCTCCCCTCGGCGGCCAGGACCGGGATGCCGGCCTGCGCCATCAGCGCCGCGAGGCCGACGGTCTTGACCGCCACGGTCTTGCCGCCGGCGTTCGGTCCCGAGAGGAGCACGAGGCGGGTGTCGCCGGGAAACTCGAGGTCGAGCGGCACCACGGGCCGCACGTTCCCGGCGTCGCCGAGGACGTCGGCACGGAGGGCGGCGAGCGCCGGGTCGAGGAGCGGGTGCCGGGCAGCCACCAGGTGGATCGCCCGGCCCCCGCCGGGTTCGAGGAGCGTCCCGCCGCACGCCTGGCCGAACAGGATGCACGCCTGTGCGGCGTCAAGCGCGGCGATCACCGCGGCCGCGTGCAGGAGCCGGTCACGATGGCCGTGGAACGCCGAGGCGAGCTCCGCGAGCACGCGCTCCTCCTCGGCGCGGGCGACGGCGATCGCCTGGGCGAGCGCGTTGTTGAGCTCGACGACGGCAAACGGCTCGAGGAACACGGTCGCTCCGGTCCCGGACGCGTCGAGGACCAAGCCGGGGACGAGCGCCCTCTCGCCGGTGGGGACCGGCACGCAGTAGCGGTCCCTGCGCAGGGTGAACGGCGCCGAGAGCGACTTGTGGCTGCGCCGGATTCCCTCCAGCGCCGACACGATCTCCGCCCGGTGGCGCTCCCGCGCCGCGCGTGCCTGGGCGAGCGCGGGTGATGCGCTGTCGAGGATCTCGCCGGACGGCCCGATGCGGAGCTCGCAGAACGCGAGGAACGCCTCCATCTGGGGGAGCTCGGCGAGGAGCGCACCGAGCTCGGGACCGACCCCGACCGCCGCCAGGGCGGCCCGCGTCTCCACCACGCCCCGCACGAGCGTGACCAGGTGCGCCACGTCCGCCGCGTCCGCGGGTCCGGCCGTGTCGCGTTCGAGCAGATCGGCCGCGTCGACCCCGGCGAACGCGAGGGTTCCCTGCGCGGCGACGAACTCGCTCACCTCACGGGCGAGCCGGAAAGCGGACGACCCCTCCCGAGCCGTGAAGCGGGGAAGGGTCGCCGTAACCGCCCGCCGTCCCCGGTCGCTGCGGCCGAACGAGGCGACGAGCGCGAGTACCCGGTCGAATTCCAGTGAGGCGAAGCTCAAGAGCCTACCGGCAGGGGCTACAGCAACCCCGCCTTGCGCTGCTGGGCCAGCTTGCGGAGGAGTTTCTTACGCGCCTGGATGAGCTTGCGCTTCCGCCGCACGCTCGGCTTCTCGTAGTGCTGGCGCTTCTTGATCTCGGACAGGATCCCGGCCTTCTCGCACTTCCGCTTGAAGCGCCGGAGCGCCTGCTCGAACGACTCGTTGTCCCGAACATGCACCATCGTGGGCATCGCGCGATCTCACCCCCCTTCTGCGCCGGTCTTGTCGCACCCCGAGGGGCGCGAGAGCGCTGGTCAAAGGGAAGAGATTTTACCACACCCGGCGCCCACGGGGTCAACGCGGGTTGGCCGTCGAACCGCCCCCGGAGGCCGGGCTACGCGCCCTTCCTCGGTGTGCACCCCCGCGTCCCGCGGGCGGTACCGGGGCACCGGCGGCGGCCGGCGTCGGGGCCGGGACGTGCTCGAGCTCGGCGAGCGCCGCGTCGAGACCGGGAGGGACGGGAACGCCGAGTCCGACGTAGGCGCGCCGAGCACGCATGAGGTCCCTCAGTGCGGGCCCCGGGGCGCCGTCGTGGTCCCGGACGTAGCGGGCATTGGCCTCGGCGTCCGCGGCGTAGAGGTCGAGCGCGTTCCTGGTCTCGGGCCGGCTCGGCGCCTCGTTGAGCGCCACGGTGAGGAACCTGGCGAGGGCGCGCTGGCTGCGTGCGTACGAGGCGTCGAACGCGGCCTGCGCGTCCCGCAGCGCGGCGGGGTCGTCGCCGCGGGGCGGAGCGCTCATACCGTCGAGCCGCGCGCGGGACGAGGAGAGTTCCGCGCGGAGCGACGTCACTCTCGCGAACTCCGCGGCGACGTCGAACCCCGACGGCGTGTCGGCGGAGTGTCCGCCACAGGACAGCGCGATCGCTGCGAGAAGGCCCCGGGCGCGGTGCCCGGTGGAGATCCTCATTCGCTCCCCCAGGGTCGAGACGCTAGCAAAGCGGAGCGTTCGAGGCAACGCGGCGTTTCCTTGACACCGTTTGAGCGCCACGCCGATAATGCTCCACGAGTTGAACATCACGGAGGCACCATGGAGAAGCACGAAGCCGTACTCGCCGAGCTTGAGCAGATGCGCGAGGGCGCCGCGGCGCTCATCCGCGCGAAGCTGGAGGCCGTGGCGAGGCAGACCCGCGAGCTCGCGAACCGTCTCGCCGGCGATCTGGACGTCGTGGTGCCTCCCGATCTCGAGGCGCTCTTCCCGATCGGCGCCGTCGCGGACCACCTCCGCAGCGCGAGCGCGCCGCCTGCTGCCGCGCCGGCGCTCGGTCTCGACGTGCTCCGGAAGCTCGATCTCGGGCGCGCCCAGTCCGAGGTCCTGCAGGAGCTTCTCCGGCAGGTCGGACCGTGGTGCGGTCCGCGCGCGATCATCGTCCTGAGAGACGGCACGGTCCAGGGATGGGCGGGCGGCGGGTTCCCGTTCGGAGACCCCGCGCGCACGTGGCGGGCCAACCTCGCCGACTCGCCGACGCTCACCAAGGCGTCCGCAGGAACACCGGTCCTCGTCCGCCCCGCCGCCGACAAGGTGCTCTCGGGATGGTTCGACGGCAGCGAGAAGCGGCTGCTGCTGGTGCCGATGCTGCTGCGCGGGAAGATCGTGGGCGTCCTCGCCGCGCTCGAGGGCGAGACCGGGCTCGACACCGCGGTGATCCAGCAGCTCACCTACACCGTCGGACTGATGCTCGAGACACTCGCGACCCGGGTCGCGGCGCCGAATCCATCGCTGTCGGAGCCGCAAGACCTCACAGGCGGGCCGGCAGCCCCGGTCACCGGCGCCCCCCTCGAGGCGCCGCCCCCGGCGCCGGTGTTCGAGGCGCCTCGCGCCGCCGTGGAGGCGGCACCGGAAGTGGCCCCCGAAGTCGCCGCCGCTCCGGTCGATGCGGGCTCCACCGTCCAGCTGGCGGTCCCGGTCATCCCAGCGGTGCCGGCGGTCCCCGCCCCGCCGGTCGCGCCCGTCCGCACCCCCGAGGAGGAGCGCAGACACGAGGAGGCGCGCCGCTTCGCGAGGCTCCTCGTCTCCGAGATCCGCCTCTATAACGAGCAGGCCGTCCAGTCGGGGAAGCTCGCGCACGACATCTACAAGCGTCTCAAGGAGGACATCGACCGCTCGCGCGACATGTACGAGCAGCGCGTCTCCGCCGAAGTGCGGGCCAACAGCAACTACTTCCACGACGAGATGGTGCGCATCCTGGCGGATGGTGATCCAGAAGCCCTCGGCATGTAGCGGGGTTCTGGTCCGGGCACTCTGTTCTCTCGCCGTCGCGGTCGTGAGCGGTTGCCGCGAGGCTCCGATCCCCACCCTCGCCCAAGCGTTCCAGGTGCGCGGCGACTCCGCCGCTCGGGCCAGGGCGTTCATGAGGGTCGCGATCGACGGCCGACGCAGCGAGGCGGCCAGAGCGGCGCTGCTGTGGGGCCTGTTCGCGTGCGACGCGCGCGCGCCGGTGGCCGCCCTTACCGGCTTCAACATCGCGAATCCCGGAGCCGGACGGGCGAGGATCGCGGCGCGCCGGCTGGAAGACGCCCTCTCGGCGTCACACTCGCCCGCGGCGGCGTGGGCGGCGGCGGCCTCCGCGCCGTGGCTGTCGGCCGACGAGCGCGTCCGCCTCCGCCTGCGCGGGGCCGAGGCGCTGGTCTCGCAGGGGGAGGCTGCCGGTGCGGTGGGGCTTCTTCCCGATCTCTCGGCGCTGCGTCGCGACGATCTTGCGAGGGCTCTCGTGGTCACCGCCCGCTCCGGCGGGCCCGCCTCCGAGGCGGCGCTCCGTCGGATCGCCGTCGAGTTCCCACAGCGGATCGCCGACGCCGCCGCCGGTTTGAGCGCGGCGAGGTTCGAGCCGAGTTTCACGACGGAGGAGTGGGCCGCTCAAGCGCAGGCGTGGCTCGAGGCGGGCCAGCCGCTCGCTGCGCTCCGCTCTGCGGGTCGCGCGCAGAGCGCGGGTTACCTGATCACTGCCCGCGCTTCACTGCGCCTGCACCGATCGGCTGCGGCGCGCGCGTGGGCGGCCCGGGGCGGCGAGCGGTGCGGTGTGTGCTGGGTGGAGCGCGCCGACGCCGAACGCCAGCTTGCGTGGAGCGGCGCACCGAGGGACCGCCCCCGCTCCTTCGGTGAGATGCTTCACGCCGCGCTCCGCGCGACGGGGATCCTCGCGACGGGAGACCCGGAGCGGGCGCGAGCGGAGCTGCTCGAGGCCGAGGCGCTCGTCGAGCTCGGCCGTTTCGAAGATGCCGTACCGCACCTCGAGGGCGACGCGGTGGCTTCACTCCCGCGCTTCGAGTGGGTGTGCCGGCGGCTGGCGATGCTCGGCGCGCGCGCGGCCGGGGACGGACCCGAGCGCGCCGTCGAGCTGGCGCGCAGCACCCGGGGGCGCCGGGTTGCGACGTTCTGGGTCGCCAGCGAGCGCGCCCGCCGCGGCGACCGGAGCGGCCTCGAGGCGCTGGCGATGGGCGGACTCCCCGACCTCCCCGCCGAGTGGGCCGCGCAGGCGCTCGGCCGGGCCGGGGTTCCCGTCGCGCTCTCAGACGAGAGGCTGGCTCGACCTCCGGCGCCATCGTGGTCCGCGGACCTCATGACGGCCGGGAGAGTCGCCGACGTCGTCCTTGGTTGGCGCGCCGAGCTCGAGAGTTCGGGCGGCCCCAGCCCCGGGTGGCTCGGCCTGGTGCAGCTCGCGGAGATGCCTCCACTCGAGGCGATCTCGCTCCTGGTGCGGGCGGAGCCCAGACTGCTCTCGGGGCCGTGGCAGGGTCTCCCGCGCGAGCTCCTCGAACGCTACCTCCCTCTGCCGTGGCGCGACGAGGTCGAGTCCGCCGCGCGCCGCGGGGGCGTTCCGCCGTGGCTGCTGGCGGGGCTCGTGCGCCAGGAGTCGGCGTGGAGCCCGCGAGCCCGCTCCGCCAGGGGAGCGGTCGGACTCGCTCAGGTGCTGCCCGAAGTCGCCGCGGAGGCGGCCCGCGCGACGCCGGGTCTCGCGCCGACGGGGGACCTCCACGACCCCGGGCGCAACCTCACGCTCGGAGCGATGCTGCTCGCGCACTGGCGCCGGGACTTTGCAGGGTCGTGGGCGGCGGCGCTCGCGAGCTACAACGGGGGCGAGAAGCGGGCGCGCGAGGCGTGGGAGGCGGCCGGCCGCCGCGACGGACCGGGGTTCGTCGAGTCGCTCGAGGTCCCCGAGACGTGGGACTACGTGCACCGTGTCGTCGTCCTGGCCGAGGGGTACCGGATCCTGTACTGGCCGGAAGGGAAGGCCTACCCATGGATGTGATCGAGGTCGCCTCGCAACGGCGGCGGCAGCTCGTGGATGTGACGAGCTTCGTCCAGGAGGCCGTGGCTGCGTCGGAGGTTGCGGAGGGGGTGTGCCACGTGGCGGTGCCGCACACGACCGCCGCAGTCCTCCTCAACGAGAACGCGGACCCGGCGGTCGGCGAGGACATCCTCGCTGCCCTGGCCGGCATGCTGCCCCCGATCGCCTGGCGGCACGCGGAGGGGAACTCCGACGCCCACGTCCTGTCGACGCTCGTCGGCCACTCGGTGACCGTCCCGATCAGCGACGGCGAGCTCTCCCTCGGCCGCTGGCAGGCCGTCTACCTCTTGGAACTCGATGGGCCGAGGAAGCGCGAGCTCTGGATCACCTGTATCCGCGCGTGACGGGCGAGGCGCGGCTCGGCCGCGGCTCGCCGGGGGGCTCGGGGGGTCAAGAGCGGCCGGGAGGGTGGTGGAGCGGCCGCGGGACCCCCCGCCCGGGAGTCGGGCCGAGGAAGCGCGAGCTCTGGATCACCTGTATCCGCGCGTGACGGGCGAGGCGCGGCTCGGTAGTGTCGCGGGAAGTCTGCAAAAGAGGGCCAAGGGTTCCAATAGGCACCTGGGGTCGACCCAAGCGAGGAGACCCAGGGGAGGAACCGATGGCCCGGAGGAAGAGTACGCGGAATGAAGTGGACTGGAAAGCGGCGCTGGTGGGGGACGACGTGTTTCGGGAGCTGCTGCGGGTGACGGTGCAGGAGGTACTCGAGGCAGAGATGGAGGAAGCCGTCGGTGCGGGGAAGTGGGAGCGGACGGAGGATCGGCTGGGGTACCGGAGCGGGTACCGGGGGCGGACACTGGTGACGCGGGTGGGCAAGCTCGAGCTGCGGGTGCCGCAGGACCGTGCGGGGCGGTTTTCGACGGAGTTGTTCGAGCGCTACCAGCGGAGCGAGAAGGCGTTTGTGAGTGCCTTGGCGGAGATGTACATCCAAGGGGTGTCGACGCGGAAGGTGAAGGCGATCACGGAGGAGCTGTGCGGACACACAGTGTCGGCGTCGACGGTGAGCGCGATCAACGCGAAGCTGGATGAGGACCTGGAGCGGTTTGCGCGGCGGGGGTTGGAGGAGCCGTACCCGTACCTGGTGCTGGACGCGCGCTACGAGAAGATCCGGGACGAGGGTGTCATCCGGTCGCGGGCGGTGCTGGTGGCGATCGGGGTCAACTGGGATGGCCGGCGCTGTGTGCTGGGGGTGGAGCTCGCCAACCGGGAGAGCGCGTCGAGCTGGAAGGACTTCCTGCTGAGCCTGAAAGAGCGCGGGCTCGACGGCGTGGAGGTGGTCGTCAGTGATGACCACCCGGGGCTGCGCCGGGCGACCACGGAGGTCATTCCCGAGGCCGCGTGGCAGCGCTGCTACGTGCACTTCCTGCGCAACGCCCTGGACTACCTGCCGCGGCGGGGGGACGACGACTGCCTGAAGGAACTGCGCTGGATCTACGACCGGAGGAACCTCGAGGAAGCTCGCCGGGACCTGGCGGCCTGGCTTGGGAAATGGCAGACCCGGTACCCCAAGCTGTGTGACTGGGTCGAGAGCAACATCGAAGAAACCCTGACCTTCTACCGGCTGCCGCTCTCCCACCACAAGCACATGAAGTCGACCAACATGCTGGAGCGGCAGAACGAGGAGATCAAGCGGCGCACCCGGGTGGTGCGGATCTTCCCCAACGCCGAAAGCTGCCTCCGGCTCATCCGTGCACTAGCGATCGAGATGCACGAGAACTGGATCGAGGCGATCCGCTACCTCAACATGGACGACCTGCGCGAGCACAAGAAGGAGGCCCTCCGTCGCTTGGACGCGGCGGCATGACCAGACAGGGCTGTGGAAGCCGCGGACCTCGCTCCGCTCGGCCCGCCGCTCCCACAGCCCCTACGACCACCGGAACCCATGACCCAATTTGCAGAGCTTGACAGACACAACTCTGCAGCGCGAGGCGGCCCGACGAAGGATCCGCCGAGACCGTGGAGTGGTCCCCGGTCCGGCCCCATCATCTCGTCCGTGGCGGCTGTTGGACATCCGGCAGATCGGATCAGTCGGAATTTCATGGCCGGGAAAGTTTCCCTGGTCCCTGCGGTTCCTCCCGCCTGAATCCGGGTGTCGGAGGCGGCCCGATCCGAGTGTAACTGCTTGTCGGCGAGAATGATCCGAAGGCCGCTCTCCTTCGCTCTCGGCAGCACCGAGTCCGTCTCAACGGATAGTCTGCAACCTACTGCAGCCGGAGGAGTTGTCACCCCTCTCCGAGATGGCACCTCAGTTGCGTGATCCGGGTTGGTTGCTGGGCGTCGAGACCTTGGAGACACATGGGGGTACCAATTCCGGCAGCACGGTCCCCCGGGGTCCTCGCCAGCCACCGAACGGTCGGGCACGGGCCTGACGGCCGGTCCCGGAAAGGAGGTAGGGCAATGAACACGAAGCTCGGCTCGGTTGCAGCTTTCCTGATCGCCTTCGTGGGGGTCCCGCTGCTCGCGCAGCAGGCCGGCCCGACGGACACCGGGCCTGGGCCTGTGGCTCAGGTGGAGCAGCCGGCAGCCGCTGCCCCGGCACCCTCCCAGAAGGCAGAACCGGACCACGTCGTCGGGACGCTGGCGAGTCTCGGCGCCGACCGCCTCGAGTTGATGGTCGAGAAGGCGGTCGGACCCCACGAGGAGTCCGCATCCGTGCTCGTGGGGGTGACGCACGCCTTCGCGCTCGATGCCCGGACGGAGAAGCCGGCGGCGTTGAAGGTCGGCGACCGTGTTGACCTCTGGTTCACGGAGACCGACGGACAGGGGTACGCGGTCCGCGTGGCGCTCGCGACAGAGGAGCCCGCGCCGTCGAACGCCGCGCCGGCTCCGCAGAGCTCGTCCGCGTCACCGAACCCCGGCGGCCCGGACACCGCCCCGCCTGCCTCCCAGGCCCAGCCGGCGCAGGCCGCGGGAACCACTGGAAACGCGCCCGCCGGATCCCCCGTCGAATCCACCTCTGTAGCCACCTCGCCCGCTCCCGCCCAGGCCGCGCCGGCCGAGCCGGTCACGCGCCCGGCCAAGGTGAAGGCGACGGCTCCCAAGCCGCACGCGAAGGCTCCAGTCCAACCCGCTCCGCAGCCGGCCGCGTCGACCGTTCCGCAGGACGCCGGTGCCGCCGTGGCTGCTGTCCCACCGTTGGTCGCCGCGCCCGGGCCGACCGCAACGTCGGCACAGCCCTCGGGCCCGGGTGCCGTCGAGGATGCCGTCGGCGCGATCGGGGGGAGCTCCTCACCCCTCAACGCGATGCCCTCGCAGTCGGGCGATCCCCTGTTGTTCGTCGGCATCGGCGCGGCGGCGGCGCTGGTCGCGCTCGCGATGCTGTACCTCACGCTCAGGGCGCGTGGACGGGTCCTCGATCTCGGTCTGCACGTGGGGAAGGGAGGTGTCCTGTGAACGGAAAACGACTGCTCGCCGGATCTCTCCTGCTCGGCTCGACAGTGGCGTTCGGTGCAGGGTGTGTGGCCAGTCTGTGGGTGCCCCTCGGCCCGCCCGACGCGCTCGTCGAGGTTCAGGGTGTAACGCCGGGCCCGGGCTATGTCTGGATCGAGGGGAACTGGGTGTGGAACTCGCGATGGGTGTGGCGGCCCGGCCACTGGGCGTCGCCGCCTCGCGCCGGTGCGAGGTGGGAGCGCGGGCGCTGGGAGCACGGCTCGCGCGGCTGGCGTTGGCGTGAGGGACGTTGGCATTGATCTCCGGCGGGGGTGTCCCCGCCATCGAACAACCCTCTGCATGCGATGTGGGGCGGGGCGTGTCCCCGCCCCTTTCTTCGAACCTGATGTCATCGCGAGGCGCGCCTTCCGCCTCTGGTGTCATCCTGAGGAGCGACGCCATCCGCCCCCTGCTGCCATCCTGAGGAGCGACGCCGCAGGCGTCGCGACGAAGGATCTCCCCAAGCATGCAGCGCGACCGAGAGCTCTGCAGCGAGACACAGCCCGGAACAGCTTGGGGGGATCCTTCGCTCGCTGCGCTCGCTCAGGATGACAGCCAGCTACTGCTATCGTCCCTAGGAGCGGCGCCGGAGAACGAAAACCGCCGCCGCGGCGAGGCCCACGGCGAGCGCGACGCGCCCCGCGCCGCCGAGGAGCGGGATCGGAGTCGGCGCTGCGTCGGCGATCGCGAACACCGTCCCGAGGCCGGAGCCGAACGCACCTCCGGACGAGGTGGTGCCGTACAGGTTGCCGACGGTGTCGAGCGTGACCGCGGCGTACGGGAGGCTGCCGTCGGCCGTGCCGCCGGCGAAGCTGTGCACGATCGAGTAGCCGCTGCCGTCGGTCCGCACCTTGAACACCGTCCCGAGGCCGAAGTCGCCGCCCGCGGTCGTCGTCCCGAACAGGTCGCCGGCGAGGTCGAGCGTAAGGGAGGCCATCGGGTTGGAGCCGTCCGAGAAGGTCCCGCCGAAGTCGTAGAGATCCGCGAAACCTGTTCCGTCGGTGCGGATCGAGAACACCGTCCCGGAGCTGTACGCACCTGTCAGCTCCGTCGCGCCGTACAGCACGCCGCCGGGGCCGAGCGCGAGCCCCGCAGCGGGATACCCGCCGTCGGACGTCCCACCCGTGAAGCTGTAGAGCGTCGCGTACCCGGTGCCGTCCGACCTTACCTTGAACACCGTGCCCCAGCCGTACGTCCCGCCCTGCGCCGTCGTGCCGTACAGCCACCCGGACGGGTCCATCACGACCCCGGCGAGCGGTCCGTCGCCGTCCGGCATCCCCGCGAACGGGTGGAGGATCGTGAACCCGGTGCCGTTCGTGCTCACCTTGAACACGATCCCCGAATTCGACCCGCCGCCGAGCTGCGTCGTGCCGTAGAGGTACCCGGACGAGTCGAGCACGAGCGCCGAGAGCGGCGAGCTCCCGTCCGTGGTCCCACCCGCGAAGTGGTGCACCGTTGCGAACCCGCTGCCGTCGGTCCGCAGCGTGAAGATCGTGCCGATGTTCGACGAACCGCCGAACTGCGTCGTCCCGTACATGTTCCCCGAGCCGTCCAGGACGACGGCTGCGGCGGGTGCGTACCCCTCCGGGAACCCGCTCGGGAACCCGTGGAGCACGGCGAACCCCGTGCCGTCGGGCTTGATCTTGAACACCGTGCCCGCGCTGTACGCGCCGAGGTTCTGCGTGGTGCCGTAAAGAAAGCCGTCAGTCCCGAGGACGAGCGGTGCGACCGGCGTGATCCCCTCGCCGTTGAGCCCGGAGAAGCTGTGCAGGAGCGAGTCCGGGGCGGCGTGCGCCGGGCCGGCCGCGACCATCGCCGCGAGCGCCGCCAGCGCCGCCAGGCCGAAGGTCGTCACGGGGCGGTGCATGGGACGGAGGAGGGTCGAGGTCGGCATGGGTGATCTCCCTTGGGGGCCCAACGTGCGGGCGCGCACCGAGGATAGCGTTTCACGCTCGGGTGTCAACGCCGGAACTGGGCGTCGATTTCGAATATCGAGACCTGGGTTCCAATTCGGCGCTTCGGTCGGTGCGCGGTCGCGGTATGGCACGAGGGCGGACGATCAGGGCTTGGGGGGATCCTTCGCTCGCTCTGCTCGCTCAGGATGACAGCAGGAGTTGGCTGTCATCCTGAGGCCGCGCAGCGGCCGGAGGATCTCCCCAAGCTCTGGAGCGCGACGGAGGGTCCTGCAGTGCGACACGGCCCGGTACAGCTTTGGGGGGCCCTTCGCTCGCCGCGCTCGCTCAGGATGACAGCAGGAGTTGGCTGTCATCCTGAGGAGCGGCGCCGACGGCGCCGCGACGAAGGATCTCCCCAAGCATGCGGAGGGTCCTCCCTTGCGGTCGGGGCGCCTCACCCGCGCATGCGCGCGACGAACCTCAGCGCGGCAAGGATCGAACCGTCCTCCCACGCCTTCGAGCCGATGTGCCTCGCCGCGATGTGCCCGTCCGGCGTGAGGATGAACGAGGCGGGGATCCCCGTCGTGCGGTACGCCGCGGGGAGCTCGCCGACCAGCCGGTAGATCGGGTACGTGTACGGATGGCCCCTGAGAAACGCGGCGATGGTCTCGGCCTTCTCGTTGGAGAGCGCGACGATGGTGACGCCCGCCGCATCGCCGCCCTCGTAGAGGCGCTGGATCGCGGGCATCTCGGCGCGACACGGGCCGCACCAGGTCGCCCAGAAGTTGACCAGCACGGTCTTGCCGCGCAGCGTGCGGGCGTCGAGCCGCTGGCCGCCGAGCGTCTCGTAGCCGAAGTCGTAATCCGCGTTCGGGAGGCCGGCGGTCCGCCGCGACCCAGCCGCTGCGCCCGACGCCTGCTCGCCGGCCGATCCCTGGGCGGCCGCCCCCGCGCCGGCCCCGCGTCGTCGGGCGGTTGGCAGTCGATCCTCCCGAGGCCGCGGAGAGGTGGCGGGGCGGTGAGGGCGAAGCGCGCCCGCTGTGTCCCGGTCGCAACGCGGCGGTCTTCAGACGGGCTAGTTGGGACCTGCGCTACTTGACGCCGTGGACGATCCCGAGCGTGCCGACCATGAACGGGAGCCTCAGCGCCGCCGGGATGAACGGCGAGCGGGAGGTGTCCACGAACTCGACGCGCGCGACGCCCCACTCCCGGATCCTCCCGAGAAGCTGGTCCGGCGCCCCGAAGACCCGCCGCATGTGGAACAGGTCCTGGAGGACGAAGCACCCGCCCGGCTTGAGGACGCGCAGCGCCTCCTTGATCAGCAGCGCCTTGTCGCCGACGCCCCGGACCTCGTGGAACACGAGATTGCTCACGACCGCGTCGAACGCGCCGTCGTCGAACGGGAGGCTCGCGGCGCTCGCCTGCTGGAACGTGACGCGCTCAGCGACGCCCTCGACCCCGGCGTTCGCCTCGCAGACGCGCTGGGAGAACTCCCACATGCCGCCCCAGAGATCCACGCCGGTGACGAGGGAGGCGGGGAAGCGGCGGGCGAGCTCGATCACCAGCGGCCCGTTGCCGCAGCCGATGTCGAGCGCCTTGCCGCGGCCGTCCCACGCCACGAGGTCCACGACGAGTTGGCGGATCCGGCCCTGGACGTCGCCGCCTCGCGGCGAGAACGCGCGCCGCGCGTACGCGAAGTAGACGGTCGCTGCCAGGAAAACCGAAGTTCCGAGGAGGCACGCGGGCACGAGGAACGCGAGCCCGACGAAGAGCAACGCCAACACCGCGTTGACGACGACGAGCTTCCTGGAGATCCAGTTGCCGTAGTCGGGTTTCGTCGCGTCCATCCCGCACCTCGTGTTCGGCCCGCCGCTTGGCCCGACGGCCAGCGGCCGGACGATTGATGCAAGACCGGTGGCCGATGCTGACCGACATCATTGCACGCGCTAGACCCGACGGTGTATCCCGCTGATGTCAACTAGAGTTCCGATCGCGCGTTAGACCTCAGGCGGCTGAGTTGCGAGGGTCCGGCGACAGGGGCGTCGAGGCCGGCTCGGCCCCTTCTCCAGGAGCCATGGAACACACTCGACGTGGCTCGAGGCCGCAGAGTCTCCGGCAGGCGTGTGCCCAGTGAGCGCCGGGGAAGCAAGCGAAGAGGCGGTACCTGGACCTATCAGGCGGCTAACGCGCGGCGAAATCGACGAGGAAGTTTGCGATGTCTTCGCCGATGTCCTCGACGTCATCAGTAAGGAACTTGACGTAGCTCCCACCGTAAGTGCCAATCCCCGAATGCCGCCCCTGCTGGAACTCCGCGAGGACATTGCCGTGGCTGTCGAGGACACGACCGGCGACGTAGACACCACTCCGGCCCGCGCCGAAACCGACCCAGTAGCGCTTGGCCCGGCTTCCCGGGTTGATCGTGAGGAACTTCCCGTCAACTGTGATGGAGTTCGGTGTCGACGCAGATGCCACGTCGGTCGAGACCCCGCCGAAGCGCTTCGATTCCTTCAGCTTCACCGAGATGCTCGCGGACAGGAGTCCCGGAGCCGAAGCCTTGAGCTTCTCTGCGGCCTCAACCCTGCTTTCCTTGCCCCCTTCCGTCCCGGTTCCGAGGTCAACTCCTTCAGTTGAGAAGGGGCGGATGAAGACATCAACACCGGCAGGGATGGACCGCACCATCCGGTTTTCGACATCCAGGACCTTGCCCTTAGGCCCCTGCACAGCTCGCGGTTGGCTCGCGCAACCCGTACCCACCACGAACACGGCTAGAAGTGAGTGCACCAACCTCTGCCTGGTAGTCATTGCGTCCCTCCCTCGAAGTGCGTCGAAAGACCTCGAATGAAATGTCCCGGTGCCCTCGATCCGAATCCCCCGCGTCCTCGCTCACCCGCCCACCCCTGTCGTCGGCAACGCGAGAGCTCCAAATCGTCTGGCCTCATGGTATCGCGTTTGGTGAGTCCGGGCATCAGCAGCGCAGTTGCGACGGAGAGCGCGTTTCACACTCGCGGGTAGCGTTCTTTGTCTGGACCTCCGGACCGGGGGTAGGATGCAAAGAGGGAAGGCCGGGGCTTGAGCGCCTCCACAGACGACATCCGGGTTCGCATGGCTGCGTTCCAGTGGCTGGAGGCGCAGGAACAGGTTCACGGCGAGTCGCTCCCGCGCCGCCTGCTGGAAGTCGGGTTCACGTTCGAGAGAAACCAGATTCGTCTTGTCGGCCCGCAAGGGATCTTCAAACCGCAGCGGATGGAGTTGCCGCTGTCGATCACCACGACCTGGAACGGGCCGTACGACGACGGGTTCCGGGGCGACGATGTTCTCCACTACCGGTACCGAGGCGCCGATCCGGAACACCGGGACAACGTCGGCCTGCGCGAGGCGATGCGGCGCCGCGTTCCACTGGTCTACTTCCACGGCTTCGTGCGCGGCCGCTACGTGGCGGTCTGGCCCGTGTTCATTGTCGGCGACGATCCCGGCGCGCTGACATTCTCCGTCCAGGTGGACGCCAGAGCTGAAACTGGGCGCCGCCTCCGGGTCGCACAGCCGCCGGCTGGCTTCGACGATCTCGCGGCGGACGACCCTGGCACCAACGCACGCCGCTCCTACATCACGGCGCTGGTGCGCGTCCGTCTTCACCAGCGTTCGTTCCATGAGCGCGTGATGGAGGCGTATCAGCACCAGTGTGCGCTGTGCCGTCTCCGCCACGAAGAGCTGCTCGACGCCGCCCACATCATCCCGGACAACGAGCCCGACAGCGAGCCGGTGGTCCCCAACGGGGTCGCGCTGTGCAAGCTCCACCACGCGGCGTTCGACAGCTACTTCTTCGGGATCCGGCCTGACTGCACGGTCGAGGTGAGGGACGAGATCCTGCGCGAGGAGGACGGGCCGATGCTGCGGCACGGCCTCCAGGGGATCCACAATCAACTCATCCACCGGCCATCGAGCCCGCTGCTGCGGCCGGATCCGACGTTCCTCGAGCGTCGCTACGAGCGGTTCCGGCAAGGGCCAACGGGCGGTCTCCGATGAGGCTCTACGTCGGGATCACCGACTACGACTGGTTCCGGTACCTGCAGGCCCGGCAGCCGGACGAGGTCAACTTCTGGCAGCCGGGTGGGTCGCGGCGGTTCACGACGCTGCAACCGGGTGAGCTGTTCCTGTTCAAGCTGCACAGCCCGCGCAACTACATCGTCGGAGGCGGCGTCTTCGCCCACTCCTCGCTGCTGCCGACGAGCCTCGCGTGGGACGCGTTCGGCGAGAAGAACGGCGCGACCTCGCTCCCCGAGATGCGGCAGCGGGTCGAGAAGTACCGCCGAGTGGCGCCCCAGCCGCACGAGGACTACACCATCGGCTGCATCATCCTGGAGCAGCCGTTCTTCCTCGACCAGGACCAGTGGGTCCCCTCACCGGACGACTTCGCGCGCAACATCGTCCAGGGCCGCACGTACGATCCCGCCTCGGGGACGGGCGCCACGCTGGTCGCGGCCTTGAAAGAGCGACTCGCGCTCGCTGCTCCACCGCGGGCGAGCGAGCCGCGTCCGATGTTCGGCGACCCCGTCCCGGTCCGCCCGCGCCTCGGTCAGGGCTCGTTCCGTGTCGTCGTCACCGACGTCTACGAGCGCCGCTGCGCGATCACGAGGGAGCGGGTCCTCCCGGTGCTGGAGGCGGCGCACATCAAGCCGGTCGCGGACGGCGGCCGCCACGAAACCGCCAACGGCCTCCTGCTGCGCTCCGACATTCACCGCTTGTTCGACCGCGGGTACGTCACCGTCACACCGGACCATCGCTTCCGCGTCAGCAGGAGGCTCAAGGAGGACTTCCACAACGGCGAGGAGTACATGCAGCTCGCCGACAGCGAGCTGTGGATCCCGCGGGCGGCCGAGGACCGCCCAAACCGCGAGTTCCTCGAATGGCATGCCGACTCCGTCTTTAGGGGGTAGGCGCGAGCTCCGCGCGAGCCGCGCCCGGACCACGACCGCTGGAGGCCTATCCGAGATGTCGAGAGATACAGAACGAGGCCTTGGAGTGAACATGTTCGCTAACGCAGAGGCGGCTCGGATGACCGTTTCGCCCGCGCCATTGCCCGGGGCCAGCGCGCCCCAGGTTCACGAGAGAAAGGGACCGGTGCTGCTCTTGGCTGGGCCAGGTACAGGGAAGACATACACGTTGGCGCAGCGGGTTCGCCACCTCGTCATAGAGAGAAGCGTCAGTCCGGCGGAGGTCACACTCATTACATTCACTGCCGCAGCCGCCGCAAACATGCGTGCGCGGATTTCCGACCCGGCGTCACCACTCTATATTCCGAGCGAGCGCCAGCCCGAGACCATATGCACAATGCACAGCCTAGGCTACAGAATCGTTCTGGAGAACTGTCGAGCGCTTGGATTGCCGGATGAGGTGGACGTCGTGACGTCCGATTTTGGGAGACGGCTGCTCTTGCAGGATGCAGCGCAACTCGTGGGGCTTGGCCGCATCGCAGCACGCCCCGCGGAGGAGTGTCGCCGGTTAGGGTCTTGCGAGCCAAGCGATAGCGAGAAGTGCAGGATATGCGCAAAGTACAGTCAGTTGCTCGGCGCCTGCGGCGGCATTGACTACGACGACCAGATTCTTCTAGCGCGCAGACTCCTGCGACAGGAGCCTTCCGTTGCGCAGCGATGGCGGGCTCGGGCGCGGCACCTACTGGTCGACGAGTACCAGGACATCAACCATAGCCAGTATGAGCTGATTCGGCTCCTGTGCCAGGGCCAAGAGGAGGGGCTCTTCGCTGTCGGTGACGACGACCAGAGCATCTACTCGTGGCGCGGGGGCTCTCCTGAGTTCATCCGGAAGTTTGAGGAGCAATTCGGCCCGGGAGCCGCGGTCGAGTCACTACTGCACTCCTACCGTTGTTCCCGGCCGGTCTTGGAGGGAGCCCTAGGGGTTGTTAAGACGCACGATCCGGGCCGAAGAGAAAAAGGTGAGTTTTCGTATCAACAGACCGACGGACCACGGATTGCAATCCACAATGTCGCAAGTGAGAAATCTGAGGCCCATGAAGTTCTGCGGCAGGTGCGCACCGCAATCCCAGGCAGGGACGTCCTCGTCCTTGTACCGACCCGAGCCCATGGGGCAGCGACTTTGCAGGCCCTCCGCAAGGCCAAAGTGCGGTTTGTGGCGGCCGAACCACTCCCCGGGGAAGGTCTTCTCGTACTTGATCGTCTCGGCTCGTGGCGCCGTGACGCGGACGACTCGCTCGCTCTCCGAGATTGTATCGAGGCGTTCCTCAACACGAAAGCAGCGGGGATACCGTCGGCGAGAGCAAGAAAGCTGGACAAGCTCAACGAGCGGGAGGCTGCATATCGTGCGGTCGCCGACCTATGGTCGCCGGTCATCGCGGGCAAGATGTCGCTGTGGGAGAGTCTGACGTCCCAGCGGAACACCGGTGTGTTGGCGTTGGTGGAACACAGCTTTCGGGAGATTCGGGACAATGCGGAAGACGATGTGCCCGGGTTCCTGGCGAAAGGGGCAGCTTCACTTTGGCCATGGAAGACGGTCCTCGCATTCTTGGACGAGGTCGAGAACTGGACAAGGAGAGCCAGCCCCGCCGGCGACACAGGGTCAGAGGTTAGGGTACGAATCATGACCTTCCAGGGGTCCAAGGGGCTTGAAGCGGACGTGGTGTGTGCGCTCGGGCTGGAGGCTGGAACTCTGCCGCGAGACGGCACGGCTGAGGGCGACCTACCGGAACAGGCCCGCCTCCTGTATGTATCGATGACGCGCGCCAAGCACGAACTCCATCTCTTTCACGCCCGCAACCGATCGGCCGCAGTGTCCTTTCAAGCGATTCACGGTCCTGACGGCCCGCACGTTCTTAAGCGATCACCGTTTCTCAATGCGATCCCCCCCGCATTCACGGAGGACGTGTACCACGGGCCGAGCGCCTAGCGCAGTACCGGCGTCAGCTACGGGAGCACCCGTGGCGGGTCACGGCTCTTGGCTCCGTGCTGTATCGCGGTCGAAATGGTCCCCAGACCGAGCGGATGGTGGGTCCTCCCAGCGCCGCCCTGTAACCTTAGTTGGTATGCCAACCTAGCGACCGAGACGGCCGGTGCCCTCGGCGCCTCGGCCTGTAGGTCCCATGGGAGAGTTAGGTTCGCAGTGCGCCACTTCCTTCCCAGCACTGGCGCGCAGCGCATCCGCGCCGCAACCTCCGCCACAGCCGTGCGTAGCACTCGCAGCGGATCGGAGGCGTCATGCGTCCCTCGGAGGTCGCTGTCCTCGGTCTGGCGCTCGCTGCATCGGCGGCACTCGCAGGCGAGCCACCAAAGGGCTTCGTGCCGGTACAGCACGAGGTGAGCATCTCCCGCACGGTGAGGCTGCGCTACTTGCTCCACCTGCCCGAAGGGTACGGGAACGACGACAGGCGCTGGCCGTTGCTGCTCTACCTGCACGGCGGCCTCGGCCGCGGCCGGGACTTCGCCAAGATGGGGTGGTACCCCATCATCCAGATGGTGTCGGAAGGCGTCTCGCTCTCGCTCATCGTGCTCGCCCCTCAATGCCCCGAGGGTGAGACCTGGACCGACCCCGACGTGCTGGTCGCGGTGCTCGACGAGGTTCTGGCGTCGTACCGCGTGGATCCGGATCGGGTTTACCTCGTCGGCTACAGCATGGGAGGCGAGGGTGCCTGGTTCCTGGCGTACCGCCACCCCGAGGTCTTCGCCGCCATCGCCCCGATGTCGGGGTACTGCAACCCGCTCTGGGCTACCCGCCTCGCCCGCCTGCCGGTGTGGGCGTTCCACGGCGCCAAGGACGATCTGATCTCGGTCGGCGCGACGGAGCGCATGGTGGCGGAGCTGCGCAAGGAGGGCGGCGACGTCAAGGTCTCGATCGACCCGGAGCGGGGACACTCGCCGCCCTCGCGGGCCGAGCACGAGGCGCTCCTTGCCTGGCTCCTCGAGCACCGACGTCCCGCTCGGGAGCGGCGCTAGGGCGCTTTCGCAGAACGGTTGGCAACTACTCAAGTAGCTGAAGCAACGGCATGGCCGATCATCGCTCCCGGCCGCGCGCCATCTCGCGGTCGAGTACCCGCAGAACCGGTGTGGACGTTGCGCCATCGCCGACACAGGAAGTTCGCGGACGTGGCAGACGGATCCGCCGACCGGGACGGGCGGGCCCGTCGGGGTCAGATCGCGTGCCGCAGGGCCAGGGCCGCGAACCCCCAGACGAGCACGGCGAGGGCGAGCAGCGCGAGCCCCGGCCCCGTCGCCGCCGGGATCGCCGGGACCTGCGCCACCGTCAGCGTGAACGTGCCGATGAAGTCGTTGGTAGCGTCGGGGGTCGCAGCGAAGGGGCTGACCCTGTTGATCCCGCTCAGCGTGTCGTCCTGGTACAGATACCCGCTCAGAGTCACGGTGTACACCCCGTCCAGCCAGGTCAGCGTGCCGGAGTTGGTGGTCGCGCCGCCGTAGAGGTTATAGCCGGTGCCCGTCGCGGGTTGGCCGCCGGCGACGTTGTCGGCCGCGACCACCGAGATCCGCGGCGTGTTCCCGTCCCCGTCGAAGAACAGGTTGAGCGCCATGTACGGCCGGTGCGGGCCCGGATACGCCGAGACCACGGAGAACGTGTACGTCCCGACCGGGAGCGGGACGTTGATGGACGTCGAGGCGCCGTCGCCCGAGTTGATGAACGGGGCGGACGGCGTGCTCTGGGTCACGTAGAGGTTCCAGACGCCGTCGCCGCCGCCGCCGTACGTGTTCCATACCCAGCCGTTGTCAATGCCGCCGGAGCTGGTGGCGGCGTACTGGGTGATTCCGGTAAGTTGAGGCTGCCCGGCCGCGGCCGCCGCGATCAGCAGCAGCCCGGCGGCGAACGTGGGGGAGAAGCTGCGTCCGTTCGTCCTCGTCTTCATCGGTCCTCCTCCAGCAAGATTGAATCGAAAACGATGGTGAGCGTTCCCACCGCCGCAGTCAAGCGGGTTTCGCCGTGCGAAACCGCGGCGCGAATCGGCACCGATCGTTCTGACGGTGGCGACCGACGCACCCGACGTCCACGCCGCTGTGCCCTCTGGGCTCCTCACGAGGGGAGGTTCGCGAGTCGGCTACTCGCGCGCCCGGCAGTCGTGCCGGCAGGGGGTCACGGCCTGAGGTTCTGGATCAAGGCGTCCTCCCCGGCGGTCCTTGTCTTCTCCATCTTCTGGAAGGTCTCGAGGAGGTTCTTCTGCATCTCCTTAGCTCGTTGCACCTCGAGCTTCTCGGTCGTCTCGGCAAACACCAGGAGCGCCAGCAACTCACGCTCCCTTTCTGACGACCGCGGGAAGCGCACTCTGAGATCCCTGACCAGGAATCCGTAGAAGTCGCAGTCTTGGCGGCATCCGGAAAGATAGGTTCTGCCGGCCAGGGCCGAGGCGCTGATCTTCGCCCTGACGGCGGGCGCCGCCTTCGGGATGAGCGCGGCGTGGACCTCGAGGGCTCGCCTCTTTGCGGTCTCGTAAGCCGCGGAGATGTCCGCCGGCGCGGCATGCGTCGTCGCCACGGCGAGGAGCCCCGCCAGGAGACCGAGGCCGATCCGCCTTCGCATCATCGTCCCTCCCTGGAGAGTACTCAGAGTCTAGCACCGGCGGCGATCCCGCCTGGCATCCCATGACGTGCCGAACGGGTTCCCGGCACACGAGTGGCTGGGTTGCGAGAAGTCACTCAAGACCGGCACGAGGTGTGAGGAAGAGGTGCCGGGTTCGGTGCTTGCGCAGGAACCGGCGCCAAGCACACGTGCCGCCGAGGTTGAGGTGCGGCCTGTCATCGCTCCGGCCTGCGCGCCCCGAGCCTTGCGGCTCGCAATTCAACCAGGTGGGTATCAGGCCCTCGCGAGGTGAGCGCGCCGGGGGCCGTTCCCCGGGACGAGTCGCGTACGGACTGTGCGCGGCGGCCGCTCAGGAGTATCATGGGGTTGTCACTTCGGCCGCGGTGGTTTCACGCGGCGTCCTCACCCAGTACCGGGAACCCGTGCTCCGGTGGCCGCCAGGGCATGCCGGCTCTCGGGCGCGGATCACGGAGATCCGTCGCGCGACGGATCGAGGTGGACCCACCGGGTGTCCGGCCGGCCGGGAGGCGCGGGTGTTTCGTCGGGAACGCCGGCCGGAGTCTGGAAGATGAAAGGAGATCGCAGATGGCAACCAACCAGGAGCTCGACCGCGCGGGCGAGGCTCATGTCGTCGAGCTGCTGCAGGGCCGGCGTTTCACGATCAACGCCTGGGACAGTGCGTCGCCCGGCGCGGCGAGCATCGAGGCCACGGGAGGGAGGAGCCACGTCCTCGTTCAGGTGAAGACGAGCGTCACACCGAACAAACCCGGATTCCTGAACGGGGCCGAAGCCGCCGCGATCAAGGCGCGAGCCGTCCTCGTCGGGGCCGAACCGTGGCAGGCCCGCGTGACGATGAACGCGGACCTGACGCTGATGGGGAAGATCGCCTGGCGCAGGGTCAGGTAGAAGGCGGCTCGGGGCGACCATTCGCCGGCACGAATGAAAACCGGGATCCCGCCGCAGGCGGGATCCCGGCCATTGCGCACCGCTCACGTGCCGAACGTCAGAATCTGGGCGACTTCTCGGGCCGCGACTTGGCGACGTTGACCGTCAGCGTCCGGCCGTCGAGCATCTGCTGGTTGAGCTTGGCGATCGCGGTCTCGGCCTCGGCCTCGGACGCCATCTCGACGAAACCGAAGCCGCGCGACCTGTTGCTGTCGCGCTCGGTCACGACCACGGCGGACACGACCGCCCCCCACTGCGCGAAGTGCGCGCGCAGAGTGTCCGAGTTCGTGTCGAACGAAAGACCACCGACGTAGAGCTTTGTTGCCATGTGTATCTCCTTTTGGTCCGGAGTTCCGTGGACCGGCCGTCTTCCGCACTGCGAATCCCACCTCTGGACCGCGGAAGGTGCCGCTCGGAGGCGAGGCCGGCGATGCGCCCGATGGCGCGCTGCCCGGCTGACGAGAATGAGTATACACGAAACCGATGGAACCCGGCGATCGAGTGCCGGTCCGATGCCGGTACTTATCAAGGCTAGGTGAGACAAGTCGGCCGGAGTGCAGGGGCCGAGCTTGGCAGCGGCGGTCTCATTTCCCGTCTATCATATGAGGAGGAGTTCTCGATGCTCGCGAGGGTGGGCGAGTTCCGTGGGGGTGATATGAAGCCAGCGTCGCTCGCAGGTTTGCCCCTCTTCGTTGCTCTCGCCGTTGGTGCCCTCGGCGCAGCAACGTGCCGCCAGTCGGCTGCGCCGAGCCGGGATCCCGTCCCTGGCAGGAGCTCGATCGGCTCCCTCGAGATCGTCGAGGACGACACTCCGCCCGCCGACCTGATGAAGGTCAAGCGCGCGGACCTTGCGCGCTACCTCGACGCGATCTACCGGCTCAAGCCTGACAGGCGGTTCGTCTACGCCGTCTCGGAGCTCCGACGGTTGGGTGGCGGCCGCCAGGAGCAGGCGCACGTCACGCACCTCGACAGCGGCGGATGGTCAATTCGCCTCGGCACGAGCGATGTGGGCCGCCTCCCGGAGATCCCGGTCTTCGCGGACGGTCTCTCGCTGGTCCGGACCACGGCGGCGCTCGAGGCTCGCGGTCTGACCGCCACGAACCGTCGGCCCCCCGACCCGGCCGAGCTGAAGCGCCTGGAGGCGGAGATCTGGCACGACTCGTCCGAGCGCTTGGTAGGTGTACTCGTCCGGCTCAACGAGCTGGCGGCCGACCACGGCCTGGACCCGTCTTTGATGCGGCTCGCGGGTGAGGCCCTCCTCGCGATTCACGTGGAGACCATCGACTCAGCCGGCGTCCTTGACCCGCTACTCGGGAGAGCGATGGCGCTGCTCGCGCTTTCGGAGCAGACCGGCGGCGAGACGATCGCAGCGAGGTCGCTGTCGGTCCTGGCGTGGCAACTCGGCTACTCAGAGGAGGCGAAGGACCTGGCCAGCGGGCTCCCACCGGACGACACCTGGTGTTTTTTGCTCCAGAGGAACGCGGCGGTCCTCGCGCAGCGCGCCGCTTCCTCAAAGGACCCGTTCGTCATCCGGCTCGCACTCCTCGCCGCGATCGGCCGGCGCGATCGGGACGCCGTGTTCGAGATCGGCAGGGCGGCTGGGATCGTCGACCCTCCGACCCCGCTCTTCGCGGCGGCAGCCCTCGAACTCGCCGACTTCTCACTCGCGGAGGGAGCGGCCGGGTTTCTGTCAGTGCAGGCGTTCCGTCGCGCCACCGAAGCGTCCCTGCCCGACACGACGTTGGGACATCCTCCGCTGCTTGTCCGGGTGAGGACGGTGGTGAGACGGTTGCTTCGGAAGGACCCCAACGAACCGGTCACCTCGCGCCTCGAGCAGTTCGAAGGTGCCGTCCGGCGACAGGCCGCGCGGCTTGACGGCCCGCTCGCCAACGACGTCGTGTTCTCCGGGTTGCTCCGCGCCCCTCTGTATTCCGCGCTGCTCGGCGAGGCGTACTACTTGCTGGATCAGTACGGCTCCTCTTCCGACGCGGCCGAGTGGGCCGCGTCGATCGTGCAGCCGCCTCCCGGGTTCGCCACCGAGCTCAGGCGTTGGGTGGAGGACCGAGTCGCGCTGGTCGAGGCGAAGCCAGACGCACCTGGCCGCATCGCTCACGACCTTGCGACGCTGCGACACCTCGGGGGATGGGCGCCGCGGCGCACGTGCGCCTCGATGTGGTGGGCCATGAGGAACGTGTACGACCCAATCGCCCGCCGGGCGGTCCGGGCCCTTTTCGACGGTATGGACACCAGGCCCACCAATCTCGCAACTGCGACCATCGCTGCTCGGGACCTGCTCTGGGACACAAGGCGCCGAGAGCGCTACGGCGCCGCTGCGTTGCGGTCCTGCCCCGAGACACTCAGGACCGACGACCTGGGGTTCCTGCTCAAGAGCATGAAGGACCCGGTCGTGCTCGAGCGTCTCGCGAATCGACAGAACCTCGGCACGGGCACTCGGTCGGCCGCGCTCCTGTCGCTGCTGCGGATAAAGGGGGCCGACACGACGCCGATACTCGATCGCATACGAGAGCTTTCGCTCGAAGTGGGCGACGCGGAGTCCGGCGGGTTCCTCCTGGTTCTTGTGGAGGCCCTCGACGGCATAGGTCGTCACGCAGACGCGGACAGGGAGATCGAGGAGTGGCTGCGCTGCCGAGGGCAGGGCGCAGGCCTGATGGGAGCGGAGGTCCTCGCGGTGAAGGCCGCCCGGCTTCGCAAGGCGGGGCGGCTCGACGAGGCGTGGCGGGCGATCGGACCTGCAACGAGGACCGGCAAGGAGAGCTGCCTCCTGGAGGCCGGTAACATCCTCATGGCGCAGGGTCACTACGATGCAGCGCTGGAGGTCGCGAACGACACGATCGGCCGCTACGTGAACAGCTACGGCGGGTTCGTACTCGGAGCTGAGGCGCTATGGCGACTCGGCCGCCCCGCGGAGGCGGCCAAGCGGCTGGCCGACGCCCTAAAGGAACGATCACCCTTCGCTTGGACCGACGACGTCGGCCCGGCATTCGCCCGAGCGTTCGGGTCCGCCCAACCCGCAGACGTCGATCGCGCCGTCCAGGAGCTCGCGAATGCCAAGGTCACTCCCGAGAGGGTGAGGAACATCGGCGTCGGTGTGGGCAGGTCCGGCAACCACGAGCTGGCCTTTAGAGTCATCGCGTCGATCGGCGGGGCGAGCGACGACGAGCGGTCGGCGGTGCTCTTCGCGTACGCGGAGCTGCAGGCAGCAAAGGGCAAGCGTGTCGCCCTCGAGTGGTTCAAGTCCAGGATGCCACCGCTCGACGACCCAGCGGTCAACTGGGCCTACCAGCACGGCGATGATGAGCTGATTTGGGAGTATGTCGATCCGACGCCGGGACGCGTCAACCAAGACAAGCTCCACGTGCTGAGGGCCGCGGCGTGCATCCGCGCCGCACAACCGGATGCGGCTCGGCGCGAGGCGGTCCTGCAGTACGCCCACAAGGTGGGCGCGGACGGCTGGGGGGCGATCTACCCGAAGTTCCTCTTGGGAGAAACCGACGAGACCGCGTTGCTCGCCTCGATCACGGGGCGGGACGACGCCTGCACGGCGGCGTGGGCGATCGGAGCGCGAAAGGTCGGGGAGGGGAAGTTCGCCGAGGCGAACGACTGGTTCGAGATCGCCATGGAGACCGGCCGCCAGCAGCTGCCGCCGATCGCGTTCGCTTACGACGTGCTCGCGAAATGGACGGAAGCCGAGGAGCCCCTCGATGCTCTGGCGGTGGAGCGCGTCTCGTTCTAGCTCCCCGCGCCGAACGGCCGGTCGAATTCGCGGGTCGTGGCGACGGTCGGTTGCGAGTCCATGAACGGCTCCAGACGAACGGCGGCGCCGCATCGTGTCCGGGGTCACCGGCGTCAGGCCCGCGCGAAGCCGGAGCAGGTGTCCGTCCGATCACCGCTCGACGCGACGCGCCGTCTCGTCGGTCCTCGCTCCGGGCTCAGCCTCCAGCCGCGAGCTCGACCGGGGCGAGGGCCGCGTAGTCCACGTGACCGAGCCCCATCCCGGCCGCAAGCTGCAGGCTCTCGGGCAAGGGAGTCATGCCGAGGAGGGTGCAGGCGAAGGCGTCGAGAGCGACCGGGTCGAACCCCGCCGCGATGGTGCGCACTTGCTTGACGTCGGCGAGGCTGCCGCCCTGCGGGCCGTGCTGCATGAGCACGCGCGACGCGTCGAGCACGGTGATCGTCGGCCGCATCAGCGCGGCCAGCTCGGCGATCGAGCGCTGCAGGTCGGTGTGGAACATCACGCGCAGCTTCCCGGTGATGCCGATCCAGTTCTTCAGCCCGGCGGAGAGGCCGGTGCCGGAGTGGTTCTTGGCGGTCGGGACGTTGATCACCTTGGTGGCGACCACGAACGGCTCGAGGACGTCCCACGTGCCGAGCCGCTTCGAGATCTCGACGGTCCGGTACCGGCTGGCCTCGGGGAAGGCGACCTCGGCGCCCGCCTCCGTGGCTGCCCTGAGGATGCCGCTCCGCTCGAGCGCCGCCCGCGGCGTCGAGATCGGGCAGTCGCACACGATCACGCGCCGGCACCCCACCTCGCGGCACAGCCGCACGACCTCGGCCACGACCTCTGGGTGGGTGTTCGCGCCCTGCTCCGGCGTGCGGTCCCAGCCGATGTTGGGCTTGATCACGACGATGTCCGCGGGGGAGAGGAGGCGCGACATCCCGCCCAGGCGCTCGACCGCGGCGCGCACGTTGCGCCCGGGGTCGGGGCCGCGGGCGATGACCATGCGCGGGATCGCGGCCGGCACGGCGACTCGGTGATCGGGGATCGCGCCGTCGGCCCGCCGCCCGAAACGCTTGAGGTAGTCCTGGAGCAGGAAGCCGCCCGCCCCGAGTGCTCCCGCTCCGACGACGCCCCCGACGCCAACGAGCACGCGCCGGCGCGTGACGAGCCGGCGCCGGGCCGGCTTCTGGGCTCCTGCGGCTTCGGGTGACGGATCGTGGTTCGCCATCGGCGTCCCTCCCGGTTCCCGGATGGTGCCGCTCGATTGTACGGCCCGCGCGCCCCGGGGTTCGCGTTCGGGGCCTTCCCTCGCTTGACGATTCGCAAGACGGGGGAGGCGGACATGAGATGGGCGCGAGTGCTGGATCTGCGGCGGGGTGTCCTCATCGGTGCGTGTCTCGCGATGGCGTTGGCCGCCGGCGCGCAGGACGCGGCGATCGTCGGCGCGACGCTCATCGACGGCAACGGCGGGACCCCGATGCCGTACTCGATCATCCCGATCCGGGACGGCATGATCGCCGCCGTCGGAGCGCACGGCGAGGTCGTGGTTCCTCCCACCTCACCCGGATCGGCGCCCAGGGGCGCTGGGTCGTGTCGGGGTTCATCGACACGAACGTCCACCTCTGGCTCCAAACCGGCTATCAGCAACGCTACTAGCGTGAGTGGTGAATGGGCCGCTCACCGCTCCAGCCTGCGCGGCGTCTCGAGCTCTCATCTCGGCACGCGTGTTGTGCGGGACCGCCCGCGGACCGGATCCGCCGCGCGCGGGTCAGGCGAACCAGGGCGGACGGGGGGCTGGCAGTCGTGCAGCTTGGGCGACCACCGCCCCAGACTCCGAGTGACCTCGCGCTCGAGCCCGTTCGCACAGCACGCAGACGTCCGGTCCTCCCGACCCGTGCCGGGCGCGCGGTGGCCGAGGATCCCGGGGGCGAGTGGCGCAGGCAGCGGAGCGCGGGTGCTGCGACGCCGGAATGTGCCTGGGGACCCGCGTCAGCCGCCCGAGTGGGTCGAGCGCGGCGGGAGCCGGGTCATGGGGCCGAAGGCCGGACGCAGCGGAACCCTCCGCTGTCCACACCGCCCGCTGGCCCGATCCAGCCGCGGAGGGAGATGCGCAGGAACGCCTGGGGGAACGCGCACGAGCCTCCTCGCAGGACCCGCGAGCTCCCCGACGAGGGGCCCGGCGGATCGGTCGCCGGCGAGCTCGCGTAGTACGTGGCGCCGTAGAGGTCGGCGCACCACTCCCAGACGTTCCCGACCATGTCGAAGAGGCCGTACCCGTTCGCCGCGAACGAGCCGACGGGCGAGGTGTACTCCCACCGGTCGCGGCCGCCGGTCCCCTTGAAGTTCGCGTCGTCGTGGGTGATCGAGTTGCCCCACGGGTACTTGAGCCCGTCCCTCCCGCCGCGCGCCGCGTACTCCCACTCCGCCTCCGTCGGCAGACGGCCGCCCGCCCACGTGCAGTACGCGACCGCGTCGGCCCACTGCACGTCCACGACCGGGTGATCGTCGCTCTGCTCGGACGTCAGCCCCGAGCGCACCTCGCGGTGCGCCGCCTTGGCGAACCGACGGTACTGGGCGACCGTGACGGGCGTGATCATCATCAGGAACGGCGTGCTGATCGTGACCGTGTGGCGCGGCTTCTCGTCGTCGGTGCACTCGGCATCCCCGGGCACGCACCCCATCTGGAACGTCCCGGCCGGGATCTTCACCCAGTCGAGCCGGGTGAGCCTCTCCTTGAGCCCCGCGTTGTCGGGATCGACTGGCCACACCCTGTCCCACGCGGCGCGCGCGGCCCGCACGTCGCCACGCGACAGCGCGGCGTCGCCCTCGCCGAGCCAGCCGTTCACTTCCTCGGTGCGCGCCCGCTGACGCAGCGACTCGAACGCGGGCGATGCAGCGACCGCGAGCGCCGCGTCGCACGACCTCACGGCATCGTCGTAGCGCTTCTCGGCGAACGCCTTCTCGGCCTCGACGCGCATGCGCTCCATCACCGAGACCAGGTACGCGTCGCTCGGGTCCGCCGCCTGGATCTTCCTCAGCCACGGGACCGCGCCGTCCCAGCCACCCACGGCGAGGAGGGACTGCGCCTGCTCGCGGTAGTGGGGGATGTTCTCGCGTTCCCGCGCCAGCGCTTCCTGCTGCGCGGCTTCCGCCGCCGCGCGCCGCGCAGCGTCGGCCTTCTCCCGTGCCACGGCGGCGCGCTTCACCGCCACCGGGTAGTCCGGCAGGACGCGGAGCAGCGCCTCGTACAGCTTCGCGGCCCCCTCCCACTCCTGCCGGTCCCACGCCGCGCTGGCCTGGTTCATGAGCTCGACCGGATCCTCGGGCACGCCCGGAGTAGGCGTCGGTTGCGGGGTCGCCTGCGCCGGTGGGGTCGGTTCCGCCGGTGGAGTCGCCTGCGCCGGCGGGGCCGGTGCCGCGACCTTTCGCAACGGTTCGTCGAACGCGACCGGCAGCCCCACCATCGGGTCGCCTTCGAACCCGGTCTCGATCTTCTCCAACCGTGCCTTGCTCGTCTGCTCGCTCACCTCGGTGACGACGAACGAGGCGATCACCGCCGGCTGCGCCGCTGCGCCCGTCCCGACCCGCTTGACGACGTCGCCGCGCATCCCGGCTCTCACGCCGTCCCGCGAACCGACCGACAGGGTCACCACGTCGGCGTTTCGCGCCGTGATCCGCCCCTCACCAGAGGCCGCTGCGGCGCACAGAGCAGCGGCTGCCATCACGGTCGCGACGCGCGTCGGAAGATGAGAGCCAAACATGCGTTCATTCTTGCACACCGCGGATGCGCGGCACGAGCGCCCAGAGATCGCCCCCGGCCCGAGCCCGCCGGTGCCGACGTTCAGGGTCGACCGGGCGAACGGGGGAGCGAGCGCCACCTGCGCGCCGAACGGCACCGCGAACAGGTCGAGCGAAATGCCCCGACCGCCGCGAGCGTATGGATGCCCGGAGCGGTGTCAAGGCCGGAGCCTGCGAGCGACGGCAGGCGCCGCTGGCGACGGATGTCGGGGATCCGGCCCCGGCGACGCGGGTGGCCGAAGCCGGTGCTGGCGGGGCGAGCCCGTGCGGGTGTTCCCGTGGGCGGAGCGGCGGCGCCTACGCGGTCGTGAAGGTGGCGATCTCGTCGAGCCCCGCGCGCTCGCGCGGGAAGCCGTTGATCGGCGCGTGCTCGTCGGGCACGCCGACCGCGACGCCGACGACGAAGCGCTGACCGCGCGCCTGCGGTACGAGCTCGCGGAGGATGTCGGCGTACGCCACAGCCATCGCCATGATGCAGGTCCCGAGCCCGCGCGCGTGCGCCGCCAGGCAGAAGCTCTGGACGAGCAGCCCGGCGTCGAAGCACGCGTACTCGGACCGCGGCCGCTCGTCGACGGCGAAGAGGACCATGCGCGGGGCGGCGAAGAGGTCCGCCTGGTACGGCGGCGGCGCGGCCGGCGCCGCCCCGGTCGCCGCGGCGCGCGCCGCGAGCAGCTTCTGCGTCCGCGTGCG
>Ga0335070_10000339_pt1 | contig 54921 bp, 53 predicted proteins | sample Lox_Sample_13_FD_206722 | JGI IMG/M metagenome (GOLD analysis project Ga0335070, IMG submission 206722) | Soil microbial communities from Loxahatchee National Wildlife Refuge, Florida, United States - Lox_Sample_1.3 | ecosystem: Environmental > Terrestrial > Soil > Wetlands | place: USA...
CATCTCCGGGGTCAACATCGCGATCATGAGCCTCGCCGCGCCGATGGCATCGGCCAACGACGGGCACTTCCGCCCGATCGAGGTGCTGACCGAGCCGGGGACCCTGTTCGAGCCCGGGCCTCCGAGCCCGATCTTCCTCTACGGCTGGCCGATGCAGCACGTGATCGACCTGATCCACCGCGCCCTGGCCGAGGTCTGGCCGGGCGGGGTGCCGGCGGGCAGCGGCGGCGACGTCTGCGCGGTCACCTGGTGGGGCGAGGATGCCGACGGCGAGTACTGGATCGACGGCGGCGATCATTTCGTCGGCCAGGGGGCGACGCAGAGCGCCGACGCCGACGCGCCGCTGATGCACGTCTCCTGCTCGGGCATCCGCAACATGCCGGCGGAGGTCTGGGAGGCGAAGCACCCGGTTCTGGTCGAGCGCTTCGAGTTCGCCGCTGACTCGGCCGGCGCCGGCCAGTTCCGTGGCGGCCCCGGGGTCGACATCTCCTATCGAGTCGAGCGGCAGACCCGCGTCTGCATCTCCTGGGAGCGAACCAAGACGCCTCCCTGGGGGCTCGCGGGCGGCGGCTGCGGCAGGGCGAACTCGATCGCGGTCCTCGACCCAGAGGGTCAGCGGCGCCCCTACACGAAGGTCACCGACCTCGAGCTGGCGGCGGGCAGCGTCGTCGAGATGCGCACGGGCGGTGGCGGTGGCCATGGCCCGCCGCCGCTGCGGGCGGCACAGGCGGTGGCGGAGGACGTCGCCGACGGGCTGGTCTCCGAGCAGGCGGCCGCCCGCGACTACCCGCACGCCTGGCCGCCGGCTCCCGCTCGACCAGGCGTTAGCCCGCCTAACCCTTAGCCGCAAGATCGCTACACGACAGGGCTTCGGAGTGCGTCTAGGGTCGCTTTGCAAACCCAGGAGGAGTTGAGCGTGAGCGAAAACAAGAATGTGTCCCAGCACGCGGATTGGTCGCTTCGGGAGCTTGACCGTCGGCGGTTCCTGCAGACCCTGGGCGGTGCCGGCCTCGGCGTCGCCGCCGGTGGCCTGCTCGCCGCCTGCGGCGCCGGCTCGGGCGGCTCCACCGCCGGCATCGTCCACACCACCGCCGGTGCGGGCCTCGCGGCCTCGACGCCCAAACCCGGCGGTCGCCTGCGCGTCGCCAATGCGGGCAACGGCACCAGCGAGAGCTTCAACCCGGCTCTGGTCGCGTCGCCGATCGATTTCCTGCACGCGAACTCGGTCTTCGACGTGATGGTGCGCCCGGCGCCCAACTACGGCCGCGAACCCGGCCTGGTGATGCAGTGGAACCCGAGCAAGGACGCGACCAGCTACGAGCTGAAGCTCCGCCCCGGGGTCACCTGGCACGACGGCAAGCCCTTCGGTGCCGACGACATGATCTACACACTGCGCTTCATCGGCCAGCCGAAGAACCTCGGCAACGCCGCCGTCGCCAACGTCCGCCTCGACCAGCTGAAGAAGATCGACGAGCTGACGGTCAAGGTGCCCCTGAAGCTGCCGATCGCCGATTTGGCGGCGTATTTCCTCGACCTCAACGCGAGCTACGTGGTCCAGGACGGAGCGACGGACTTCACCAACCCGATCGGCACCGGCCCCTACAAGCTGGAATCCTTCACCCCCGGTCAGCAGGCCGTGCTCAGCGCCAACCGCGACTACTGGGACTCGCCACGACCCTATCCCGACGAACTCGAGATCATCTCGATCGACGACTCGACCGCGCGCGTCAACGCGCTCCTCGGGGGTCGGATCGACATCTGCCAGGGCCTCACCTTCGCCGATGCCCGGGCGAACCTCGACGGCGGCCAGTACACCGTCGTCGTCGGCGCCCCGGGCGAGGCCTACACGATCTACATGCGCTGCGACAGCGGCCCGTTCAAGGACGTGCGCGTGCGCGAAGCGATGAAGCTGATCGTCGATCGCCAGCAGATGATCGACGACACGCTGAGCGGCTTCGGCACGGTCGGCAACGACATCATGGGTCATGGTGCGCGCTACTTCGACCACGGCCTGCCCCAGCACAGCCAGGACATCGAACGGGCCAAGTCGCTGCTCAAGTCGGCGGGTGCCGCCGACCTCAAGGTGACCCTCAACACCGCGCCGGTGCTGCCCGGATTCGTCGAGTCCGCCACGGTCTTCGCCCAGCAGGCGGCAGCGGCCGGGGTCCAGGTCGAGGTCAAGCAGGAACAGGTCTCCTCCTACTTCAACCCGGCGATCTCCTTCCTCAAGCAGACCTTCGCCCAGGACATCTGGGCGGCACCGTCGCTCAACGGCTATTACTCCCAGGCGCTCCTGACCAACTCGCCGATCAACGAGACCCACTGGCACTCGGCAAGCTTCGACCGGCTCTTCTACAAGGCCCAGGGGGCGACCAACGAACAGGAAGCACAGGAGCTGTGGAGCAAGCTGCAGCGCATCCAGTGGAAGGAAGGCGGCAACATCGCCTGGTGCTACTACCAGTCGACCGACGGGGTCTCCTCCGCGGTTCGCGGCTACGGCGGGCCCGGCACTGGGTGGATGTACGGCAACGACGACCTCCGGGTCTGGAACTGGGGCCTCGGCTGAGGGCCGGCGCCCCGGCGCAGCGGCCGTGACGGCGGCCAACGAGACTCCCCGCTCCGCGCGGCCCGCTGCCACCGGGGCCAGCGCGGGCGGGGGCCCGGTGGCGCCTTCGGCGGTGCGGCCCTTCCTCATCCGCCGCACGAGCCAGGGGCTGATCACCCTGCTGGCGGCCTCGGTGCTGGTCTTCCTCGCCGTCTCGGTGCTGCCGGGATCGCCCGCCGCCGCGGTCCTCGGCCGCCACGCGAAGCCCGCCCTGCTGGCGCGAATCGACCATCAGCTCGGCTACGACAGACCCGTGCCCGAACGCTACCTGGACTGGCTCTCCGAACTCGCCCAGGGCGATCTCGGCCAGTCCTCGATCGGTCTCGCCCAGGGCAAGCAGAGCGCCCCGGTCTGGCCCCTGGTCCGCCCCCGCCTGGTCAACACCGCGATCCTCGCCGCGATCACGATCGCGCTCCTGATCCCGCTCTCGCTGTTCCTCGGCGTGATGGCCGGCGTCAGCGCCGGCCGCTGGCGCGACCAGGTGATCTCGACCACGGCGCTGATCTTCACCGCGCTGCCTGAGTTCGTCGTCGGCTCGCTGGTGATCGTCGTCTTCTTCGTCTGGCTCGATCTGCTGCCGCCGGTCTCCCTGGTCGAACCGGGCGAAACGCCGCTCGCCCATCCCGACATCCTGGTTCTCCCCGTCCTCACCCTGCTCGGGGTCTCGGTCGCCGCCACCGCCCGGCTGGTCCGGGTGGGGACGATCGAAGTCCTGCGCAGCGCCTACGTGGAGACGGCGCGGCTGGCGGGCATCTCCGAGCGCCGCGTGCTGCGCCGCTACGTGCTGCGCAACGCGCTGGCGCCCAGCGTGCAGATCTTCGCGATCTCGATTCAATACCTGTTCGGCGGCGTGATCGTCACCGAGGCGGTCTTCGGCTATCCCGGCCTCGGCAGCGAGCTGGTCTCGGCCGTCAGCAGCCACGACAACACCGTCGTGCTCGCGATCGCGGTCATCCTCGCGGCGATCTACATCTCGATCAACGTGATCGCCGACCTGCTGGTGATCCTGCTCGTCCCGAAGCTGAGGACCCAAGGATGAGCGCCGGCGCCAACGATGGAGGGCGGCGTCGCGACTCGCTGCTCCTCCGCTTCGCCCGTACCCGGCGCGGCCGCGCCGGGCTGGTCCTGCTCGGGCTGACCTTCCTGCTCGCCTTCCTCGGACCGGCGCTCGCCCCCCATTCGCCGACGGCCCTGATCGGGCCGCCCGGGTCCCCTCCCGGGACGGGGACCCTGCTGGGGACCGATTTCCTCGGCCGCGACGTGCTCAGCCGGGTCCTCTACGGCGGCCGCAGCGTGCTCGGCCTCTCGCTGGCAGCGACGGCGATCGCGCTCGCCTTCGCGATCCCGATCGGCATGGTTGCCGGCTACAGCCGCAGCCTGATCGACCCGGTCCTGATGCGCAGCGTCGACGTCATCCTCGCCTTTCCGCCGCTGCTCTTCTTCCTCCTCGTCGCGACCAGCTTCGGCACCTCGCGCCTGACCCTGATCGTCGCCGTCGCCCTGGTTCAGATGCCGGGCATCAGCCGCATCGTCTACGGCGCCGTCCGCGAAGCCTCGGTCCGTGGCTACGTCGAGGCCGCCGTCGCTCGCGGCGAGCGCACGCCGGCGATCCTCCGCCGCGAGATCCTGCCCAACATCCTCGGCCCGCTGATTTCCAGCGCTGGCCTATACCTGACCTTCTCGATCCTGCTGATCGCCGCCGTCAACTTCCTCAACCTCGGCCTGCAGCCGCCGGCGTCCAACTGGGCGCTGATGATCTCCGAGAACCGGCAGATCCTGACCCTGAACCCATGGGCGACGATCGTCCCGGCCGCCTGCATCTGCCTGCTGACCGTCTCGGTGAACCTGGTCGGCGACGCGGTTTCGGCCGAGCTCGATCGCACCTCCACCGAGCCTGAGGTGCGGGCACCGGCGCCGCCCGCCACCGAGCCGCCCCCGCCCGAGCCGCCGCCCGGCGCGGGCGGCGCTTCCCTGCTCGCGGTGCGCGACCTGCGGGTGCGGCTTCGCGGCGGCCCAGCGGTGATCGACGAGGTCTCGCTCGAGCTGCCGCGCGGACGGGCGCTTGGCGTCGTCGGCGAGTCGGGATCCGGGAAGTCGACCCTCGCCCTGGCCCTGCTCGGCTACGTCAGGCCGGGGGTCGAGATCGCCGCCGGCGCGGTCGAGCTGGAAGGGGAGCCGATGCCGCTCGACGACGAGCGCCGTGCCCGGGCGCTGCGCGGCCGGGTGATCGCGCACGTCCCCCAGGATCCGGCGAGCAGCCTCAACCCCTCGCTTCGGATCGGCGACTCGGTGGCGGACGTGATCGTCGAGCACCGCCCCGACCTGGACCCGGTCGCGACCACGGTCGAGCTGCTCTCCCGGGTGCGGCTGCCGAGCGAGGAGGCCTTCCGCCGCCGCTTCCCCCACCAGCTCTCCGGCGGCCAGCAGCAGCGGGTGCTGATCGCGATGGCGCTCGCCTGCACGCCAGCGCTGATCGTCCTCGACGAGCCGACCACCGGCCTCGACGTGCTCACCCAGGCCCACGTCCTAGCCGAGATCGAGGCATTGCACCGCGATGCGGGCCTCGCGCTCATCTACGTGTCCCACGACCTCGCCGTCGTCTCCCAGATCGCCGACGAGATCGCCGTCATGTACGCGGGGCGGATCGTCGAGCGCGGACCCACCGCGACGGTCCTCTCCGATCCCCAGCACCCCTACACCCGGGGCCTGGTCGAATCGGTTCCCGACCATCTCGCCCCGCACGCGCTGAACGGCATCCCCGGAGTCTCGGTCGGGGTCGGGGAGCGTCCGCGTGGATGCTCGTTCGCGCCGCGCTGCCCGCTGGCGGACGCCCGCTGCGAGGCCGAGATGCCACTGCTGGCGGCGGCCCGGGACGCGGTCGAGGTGCGCTGCTTTCGGGCCGGTGAGGCGCGGCTGCACGAGCGTGTCCTGCGGCCGCCTCGGGTCGAGAGCGCGCGACCGGCCCTGCTCTCGGTCGACGAGCTTTGCGCCAGCCACCGCGGGCGCGAGTCCCGGCCGGTGGTCGAGGGGGTCTCCTTCGTCATCCACCAGGGCGAGTGCCTCGCCCTCGCCGGCGAGTCGGGCTCGGGCAAGACGACGATCGCCCGCGTGATCGCCGGCCTGCACCGCCCGAGCGCCGGCAGCCTGACGCTCGGCGGCGAGCGCCTCGCCGCCACCGCCGGCGAGCGCCCGCGCGAGCAGCGGCGGCGGATCCAGATCGTCTTCCAGAATCCCGACGAGTCGCTCAACCCGCGCCGTCTGGTAGCCGAGCAGGTCGCCCGGCCCGCGCGCCTGCTGGCGGGCCAGAGCGCGGCGGCAGCGGAGCAACGCGCGGCCGCGCTGCTGGAGCGGGTCCGCCTGCCCGAGCGGGTCGGCACGCGGCTGCCGAGCGAGCTTTCGGGGGGCGAGCGCCAGCGGGTCGCGGTCGCCCGCGCCCTCGCCGCCGATCCCCAGCTCCTGGTCTGCGACGAGATCACCTCGGCGCTCGACGTCTCGGTCCAGGCGGCGGTGGTCGAGCTGCTGGCCGAGCTGCGCGCCGAGCTCGACCTCTCGCTGCTCTTCATCACCCACAACCTCGGGGTCGTCGCGTCGCTCGCCGACCGCGTCCTGATCCTCAGCGAAGGCCGCGTCTGCGAGGGCGGCCCGGTCGGCGAGGTCTTCGCTGCTCCGCGCGATCGGCGCACCCGCGAGCTGCTCGCGGCGGCGCCCCGGCTGGCGGGCGCAGCGGACTCGCTGCCGGCGGGGTAGGGCACCCGTTACCGCTGCTCAAGCTGACCCCAAGAGACCTCGATCGCGCCTCTCGCGAGTTGGCACCAACATGGGGTGCGTGGGCATCAGCTCTCCCTTCGAGCAGGTCATCCCGGCCGCTGAGCGGCCGCTGCTGCTGATCGGCGCCCCGCTCGATGGCTCGGGCACCGGCCGCGGCGAGGCCCGGGCCCCGGCCGCACTGCGCCAGGCGGGGCTCGCCGAGGCGCTCGGCGCCTTCGACTTCGGCGACCTGGGGATCGCGATCGAGGACTCCGCCGTCGACCCGGTGTCCGGGATTCGCGGCTACCGCGAGCTGCTCGCCGCTTCGCAGACGATCGCCGCCGCCACCGCTTCGGCGCTGGCGGCCGGCTGGCGGCCGATCCTGCTCGGCGGCTGCTGCTCGATCCTGCCCGGCGCGATGGCCGGCGTTCGCCGCCAGCTCGGGCCCGTCGCCCTGGTCTTCGTCGACGGCCATCTCGATCTCTTCGACGGGGACAGCTCGTCGACCGGCGAGGTGGCCGGCATGGACCTCGCGATCCTGGTCGGCCACGGGCCGCTCGGGCTGACCGCGCTCGCCGGTGAGCCGCCGCTCGTCGACGCCGCCGACGTGATCGCCGTCGGCGACGGCGATCACGAGCGGCGGGTGGCGCTGCGCGCCCCCGGCCCGGCTGAGCTGGCGCCCTCGCTGCGGGTGATCGACTGCCACGAGGTCGCGGCTCGCGGCGCCGGCCCGGTGGGCGAGGAGGTCGCCGCGCAGGCGGGGCGGGGATCGGCGCCCTTCTGGTTGCACGTCGACGTCGACGTGATCGATGCCGCCGCGATGGGGGCGGTCAGCTTCCCGGTCGCCACCGGCCTTGGCTTCGAGTCGGTGGCCGGCCTGCTCGCGCCGCTGCTTGCTTCGCCACGGCTGATCGGCGCCACGGTCACCGACTACAACCCCGACCTGGACCCCGGCGGCGACCTCGCTGCGGCGATCGTCGAGCTGCTCGCGGGCGCATTCGGTGTCTAGCGGTAGGAGGGCGGGTGCCTGGGGGCCGCTCGGCGCCCACCCGCTGCTGCTCAGCTGCCTGGGGGCGCTGGTCCTCGGCCTCCACGCCGCGGTCTTCGAGCAGACTGGGGTGAGCCCGGTCAGCGCCTCCCTCTACCGGGCCCTCTACGCGTTGCCCGTCCTCTACGCGCTCTGCCGTTACGAGCGCAGCCGCCAGCCCGCCTGGCGCGGCCCGCGCTGGATGGCGGCGCTCGCCGGGGCGCTGCTGGCCGCCGATCTCGTCCTCTGGTTGCGCTCGGTCGAGGAGATCGGCGCCGGCCTGGCGACGGTGCTCGCCAACGTCCAGCTCGTCTTCGTCGTCCTCGCCTCGGCGCTGCTCTTCGGCGAGCGGCTCAGCGCCCGGGTCGCCGGCGCTGTCGGCGCGATGTGCCTTGGCGTCGCTCTGATCGGCGGCGTCGGCGAGGCCGGCGCCTACGGGGCAGACCCGGTCGCCGGCGCGGCGCTGGCGACCCTCGCCGGAGTTCTCTACGGCGCCTACATCCTGCTGATCAGGCGCGCCGGCGAGGGGGTGGCGACGATCGAGCCGCTGGCGCTGGCGACCGCGGCGGCGGCCGCCACTTCGATCCTGATCGGCGTCCTCTTCGGCGGCCTGCAGGTGCCCGCTCCCAGATCGGCTCAGCCCTGGCTCGTGCTCTTCTCGCTGACCGCTGCCGCGGGCTGGATGCTGCTCACCGTGCCGGCGGCGAAGCTCTCGCCGTCGCTCACCTCGCTGGTCCTGACCCTGCAACCGCTCTGCGGGCTCACCGTCGGCGTCGCCCTGCTCGGCGAGCAGCCGAGCCCCGTCCAGTGGCTCGGCGCGCTCGTCCTCGTCGCCGGCTTCCTGGCGGCGCTGCGCGCCCGCAGCGGTCCTTCGCGGCGCCCGAGGGGTGGCCTGGTGCGCCCGCGGGGGGCGAGCTAGAGTGCTCGACCGGGCGCGCCCCCAGTCGCACCTCGCCGCGGAATCGATCATCTAGGCTCGCAGGATGATCGACGTCAGGCGCGTGCGGGTCTTGGTCGAGGTCGCCTCGCAGGGCTCGATGGCCGGCGCCGCCGACGCGCTCCACTACACCCCCAGCGCGGTCTCTCAGCAGATCGCCACGCTCGAGCGCGAGGTCGGCGTCGCCCTCGTCGAGCGGGGGCCGCGCTCGATCACGCTGACCGATGCCGGGCGCACGCTGGTGGCCCACGCCGAGATCGTGCTCTCCCGGCTGGAGCTGGCCGAGACCGAGATCAAGGAGATCGCCGGGCTGCACGGAGGCCGCCTCCGCCTCGCCACCTTTCGCAGCGCCGGTGAGACGATCCTCGCCGAGGCGATCACGACCTTCCACGAGCGCCACCCCCAGGTCGAGCTGACCCTGGTCGAGGCCGAGCCCGAGGAGTACCTGGCCGAGATCAAGGCCGGCCGCATCGACCTCGGGCTGAACTTCCGCTACGAGGGCGTCAAGTACCTGGACGTCGACTCGACCGAAGACTTCCTCCTGATGGAGGACCCGATCGGCGTCGCCCTGCCGCTCTCCCATCGCCTCGCCGGGGCGGCGGAGGTGGACCTGACCGAGCTGGTCGAGGACCCCTGGGTCAGCTCCCCGCCGCGCTCCTCAGTCCATGAGTTCACCGCCAACGTCTGCCGCGCCGCGGGCTTCGAGCCGCGGATCAACTTCGAGACCAACGACTACCACGTCGCCCAGGCACTGGTTGCAAGCGGGGTCGGCGTCGCCTTCCTGCCGGCCCTCGCCACCGCGGTCGCCCACCCTGGTCTAGTCGTCCTGCCGATCGCTTCGCGGCCCCTCCTGCGCCAGATCATCGCCGTCTGCCGCGCCGGCGGCCTGCGCTCGCCGACCACCGCCCAGATGCTCGCGCTGCTGCAGGAGATCGGCGAGCGGGCGGGGGCCGAGCAGCGCCTACCCGTCCTACCCGACGGCCACTAGCGAAAGGAGGCCCCGCCAGCCCTGGGGCCCCTCACACCCGCACTCCCGCGCCTCGCGCCGTTTCCGCCGTGCGCTTGGGCCAGCTCCGAGTCGGCGGCGATCTCGGCCATCGCGTGCTGGTCGTTGAGGGAGCTGGCCCGCAGGCCGGCGGCCTGCGAGACCTGCCAGAGCGGCACCGGCAGCCTGGCGTAATAGGGAGCAATCGCGCCGGCCGAAGTCGAGGATCGCCCGCTCGGGCTCAGGGCGGGAGAGGACCGTGGTGTGCAGCTCGATCGCCGGCTCGAAGCGGGGCCCGGGGCCCCGCGACCCTGCGGCAGGGCCTCGACGCGATCGAAGAAGGCGCTTCCGCCGGCGCTCAGCATCGGGTCCTCCTCGACCAGCTGGCCGATCGCGGTTGCCAGCTCGGACGCCTCAGGCCGAGCGCTGGCCAGCCCTTGAGGCGGCCGTCGAGCGCGGGTCGGGCAGCGGTGCGCTCAGGCCAGCTCTTCCAGCGCGGCGAGCAGGCGATCGAGATCCTCCTCGTCGTTGTAGTAGTGAAGCGAGGCGCGCACGACCTGGTCCAGACCCCGGGCCTGCATGTCGAGCCGGGTCGACTCCACGCCCGAGTGCCAGACGCTGATCCCGCGGCGGCCGAGCTGCTCGCGCAGCGTCTTGGCCTCGTGGCCGGCGAGGGTGAAGGTGACGATGCCGCAGGGCTCGCGGCCGAGGTCGCGAAGGGTGAGCCCGGGGACCTCGGCCAGCATGCCGCGCAGGCGCTCGGCCAGCCCGCCGACGCGGGCGGCGATCGCCCCGATGCCGATCGCTTCGACCTGGCGCAGGGCGCGGGCCAGCCCGACCCGCCCGGCGACGCTCGACTCCCAGCACTCGAAGCGCCGGGCCCCGGGGGCGATGACGTAGCTCTCCTGACTCTGCCAGCTCGCCGCCCGCAGGTCGAGCAGCGGCGGCTCGAGGTCTTCGATCACCTCACGCCGACCGTAGAGGATCCCGGTGCCGCGGGGCCCGCGCACGTACTTGCGGCCGGTGAAGGAGAGCAGGTCGCAGCCGATCCGCTCGACGTCGAGATCGAGCTGCCCCGCCGACTGGCAGGCGTCGAGCAGGAAGATCGCCCCCGAGTCGCGGGTCAGCGCGCCGACCTCCGCCGCCGGGTTGACGAGGCCGCCGTTGGTCGGGACGTGGGTGATCGCGACGACCCGCACGTCTTCGTCGAGCAGCGCGGCGAGGGCCGCGACCGAGAGCTGGCCCCGCTCGTCGTTGGGGACCACCTCGATCCGCGCCCCGGTTCGCCGCGCGACCTGGAGGAAGGCGATGTAGTTGCTGGCGTACTCGGCGACGGAGGTGAGGATCCGGTCTGCGGGCGAGAGCGGGATCGAGTAGAAGGCCAGCTGCCAGCCACGGGTCGCGTTCTCGACGAAGGCGATCTCGTCGCTGGCGCAGCCCAGGAGCGCCGCCGCGGCCGGGTAGAGGTCGGCGATCGCCGCGGCGTTCCGCTCGGCGGCCTCGTAGCCCCCCAGCCGCGCTTCGAGTTCGACCTGCTCGGTCAGCCCGGCGAGCACCGGCTCGGCCATCAGTGCCGCGCCGGCGGCGTTGAGGTGGACCGTGGCCTCGGCCCCGGGGGTCTGGGCCCGCAGCGCCTTCCAGTCGGGCTGGCTCTCGGACCCGGGCGGTGGGTACACCTCAGAGCGCCACGATCGCGTCGATCTCCACCGCTGCGCCCAGGGGCAGCGCCGCGACCTCCACCGTCGTCCGCGCCGGCCGATGCTCGCCAAGCGCGCGCGAGTAGGCCTCGTTGACCTCCGCGAAGGCACCCAGATCGGTGACGTAGACGCCGAGGCGGACGGCGCGATCGAGCGAGGTGCCGGCGCTGGCGCAAACCGCGGCGAGATTGGCCAGGCATTGAGTCGCCTGGGCGCCGGCGCCACCGCCGACCAGCTCGCCGTCGGCGTCAAGGGGCAGCTGTCCGGTGGCGAACAGCAGGCCGGCGCAGACCGACGCATGGCTGTAGGGGCCGATCGGCGCCGCCACCGTCTCGCTGTTCAGGGTCTTCGGCTCACTCATCGTTTCCTCCTCTCGCTGGCGGTCCCGCCGCCAGCAGTTGTCGCGGCAGCTGCCCGAGCCGCTCGCAGCCGCTCTCGGTCACCACCACCGCGTCCTCTATCTGGATTCCCGCTTTGCCGATCAGGTAGAGCGGGGTCTCGACGCAAAGCGTCATGCCTGCCTCGATCGGCTCGCTCTGACCGGGCGCGAGCAGGGGCGGTTCGTACATCGCCAGCCCGATCCCGTGTCCGCAGTGAGTGCGCGAGTACTCGGCGAGCCCCGCCGCGCGCGTCCCCTGCACCGCCAGCTCGTGCAGCTCCGCGCCGTTGGCACCCGCTCGCAGCCCGTCGATCGCGGCCTGCTCGCCGGCGAGCAGCGCCTGATGGGCCTCCGCCAGCCAAGCCGGCGGCTCGCCGAGAACCGCGGTGCGGGCGAGGTCGGCGTGGTACCCGGAGACGGTGCAGCCGACGTCGAGGCGAATCGGCTCGCCTTCCGCGAGCCGGCGCTGCGGGGAAGCGGTGAAATCGACCAGGGCGCCGCGCTCGCCGAACCCGACCGAGGCGAGCATCGGCCGGGCGCCCGCGCGGACCATCGTCTCGCGCAGCCAGCCGACCAGCTCGGCCTCGGTGCAGCCCGGCCGCGCTCGCCCCAGGGCAGCGACGATCGCCGCCTCGGCGACGGCATTGGCCGCCCGCAACGCGGCCAGCTCGCCCGCGTCCTTGCCCGCCCGGGCTCGAAGCCAGGCCTGCGGGGAGAGGAGAACCGAGTCGGCGAAGCTTCCCTCCAGTTGCGGGTCGAGGCCGGTCCGCTCGCCGCCGTCGAGGACGACCCGTGCGCCGGCGCCGACCTCCCCGAGGGCCTGCCGCAGCGCCTCCAGCAGCGTCCCGCTTCGCGAGATTGCCTCGCGCAGGGCGGTGCTCGGCTCGCCGGCGAGGAAGAACTTGCCGTGGGCGATCACCCCCTCGAGCCCGCGTTGCTCCTCGATCCAGGCAAGCTCGCTGGCGGGGGCCACGATCCGGACCTCGCCGCTGGGGCCGACCACCGCCCGCAGCGGCGCCATGTCGTAGAGCTGGTGAGGCTCTCCGGCCAGCCCGGTCAGCCAGTGCACGTTGGCGACGTCACGGGCGATCGCCGCGCCGCCGCTCGGCAGCTCGGCGGTCAGCCGTTCGGCCCGGGCGCGCAGCGCCTCGGCTGAGGGAGGCTGGGTCACCGGGCAACCAGGCTGCGCGCGACGAACAGCAGGTTGGCCGGCCGCTCGGCGAGGCGGCGGCCGAAGTAGACGAACCAGTCGGGCCCGTAGGGCACGCAGACCCGGACGCTCTGACCGCCCGCCACGAGCCGTTCCTGGGCCGCGGTGCGAACCCCGTAGAGCATCTGGAACTCGTGGCGCACCGCTCTTCCCCGCTCGGGCCCGAGCAGGGCCAGCGCGTGGGCGATCGCGGCTTCGTCGTGGGTGGCGATGGCGGTGAAGCCGGCGCCTTGCAGCGCCGCGTCGATCAGGCGGAGGAAATTGCGGTCGACGTCCCGCTTGTGGGCGAAGGCGACGCTGGCGGCCTCCAGGTAGGCGCCCTTCACCACCCTGACGTTGGGCTCCAGCTCGCGCAGCGCCTCGAGGTCGGCCAGGGTGCGGTGGAGGTAGGCCTGGAGGACGACGCCGGTGTTGTCGAAGCCCTCCTCCCGCAGCTGCCGGTAGATCGCGAGGGTGGCGTCGACCGTGCTCGCCTGCTCCATGTCGAGGCGGACGAAGACGCCGAGGGCGGCGCAGCGCCCCACCACCTCCCGGGCGGCCTCCAGGGCGAGCCGCTGGTCGATCGCGAGGCCGACGCTGCTCAGCTTGATCGCCATCGTCGCCCCGATCCGCTCGTCGGCGAGCCGCTCGGCCAGCCGCTGGTACTCGCTCAGCCGCGGCTCGATTTCCGCCGCGTCGGTGACGCTCTCGCCAAGCTTGATCGCGTAGCCCAGGACTCCCCGCGCGGAAAGCTCGCGCAGGGCGCCGACGCAATCGTCGAGCTCCTCCCCGGCGACGAACCGGGTCGCCCCCAGGCTGAGCCCGTAGCGACGGGCCCAGCGCCCGATCCGGGGGCTGCGCGTCGCCGCCAGGATCAGGTTGCGCGGGATCGCCGCCAGGCTCAGCCCGCGGCGCCCCGCGGCGCCCGGGTCGCCTGCCCTCGCCGGGGTCGTGCTCACGCTCGCTCGAAGCCTGGCTCGGGCTCGATCGCCGGGTAGCGGTCGAGCCCGAAGATGTCGATCTCCGCCGAGCGCTGCTGGCTCACCATGCCGCCGTCGACGGAGACGACGACGCCGGTGACGTAGGCGGCGTCGGGGCCGGCGAGGAAGGCGTAGGCGCCAGTGAGGTCCTCGGGCACGCCGATCCGGCCGAGCGGGATCGAGGCCCCGCGCTGCGCTCGCTCCTCGTCGCTCAGGGTGCCGGGCGGCGAAACGTCGATCGCGCCCGGGGCGACCGCGTTGACCCGGATCCCGTAGGGGGCGAGATCGAGGGCGAGGGCGCGGGTGGCCGCCTCGATTCCCCCCTTGGCGGCGTCATAGGCGACGTTGCCGCGGTGGGCCCGCGTCGCGCCTCCCGAGGAGGAGGAGATGATGGCACCGCCGCGGCGGCGGGCCATGATCCGGGCGGCCCGGTCGCTGCAGAGGTAGACGCTGGTCAGGTTCGTTCCCAGGACCAGGCTCCACCACTCCAGGTCGCCCTCGAAGAAATGGCGGGACTGGTTGATCAGGCCGGCGTTGTTGACGAGGATCGTCAGGTCGCCGAACTCGGCAAGCGCCGTCTCGAAGAGGCGATCGACCTCGGCGGGATCCGAGACGTCCGCGCCGATCCCGAGCGCCCGCCCGCCGGCGCCCTTGATCTGGTCGGCGACGGTGACGGCGCGAGACTCGTCGATGTCGTCGACCACGACGGCCGCGCCCTCGGCCGCGAGCCGTTTGGCCACCGCTCCGCCGATTCCGCCGCCGCCGCCGGTGACGATCGCGACCTGGCCGTCGAGCTTTCCAGTTTCCGTCGTTGACATAGCTTCTCCTCCTAGAGTTCGATCGCGCCTCACCCTGCCACCTTCGAGACCGCGCGCAAGCAGGATTTCTGCGGCTCTGCCCAAGCGAATGCCGCTGCGCGAAAGGCGCCGATCTGCTTGGCTCGGAGGGGGTCGTGGAACCGTCTCCGGCTCGCCCGGCGCCACTCAGAGCAATGTGCAATTGCAGTGCTACTCTCCTCGAAGTGTCAGAAACCGCTGATAGACCCAGGCCGTCGCTTCGCCGCGTGGGAGGGTGCTGAATGACCGACTCGGTGGTTCTGCTGCACGGCTGGCCCGGTACCGCCGCCGACTTTCGCGAGGTGATCCCGCTGCTGCCGTCCGGGACCACCGTCTACGCGCCCGACCTCGATGGCTTCGGCCGCTCGGCCGAGCGGCTCGGCGACCCGGCCGAAGCGACCGCGGCCGCCCATGCCGCCCGCCTCCTCGAAGCGATCGCGGAGCGCGGCTTGGTCCGGCCGGTCCTGGCCGGCTACGACGTTGGCAGCTGGATCGCCCAGGTCCTCGCCAAAATGGCGCCCGAGGCGGTCTCCGCCCTGGTCCTGACGCCCCCCTACGCGGGCATCGGCGAGCGTCGGCTGGAGCCCGCCGCCCAGGAAGAGTTCTGGTACATGACCTTCCACCGGCTGGCGGTCGCCGACCAGATGCTCGACGGCAACCGCGCGGCGCTCGAGCCCTACCTGCGCCATATCTGGACGCATTGGTCGGGCACCCCCAGCCTTGCCCGGGGCCCCGAGTTCGAGCAGCTCGTCGATCTCTATGCGCGCCGGGGGGCCTTCGCCGCGAGCCTCGCCTGGTACCGGATGAACGTCGGCGGGCGTGAGGAGAGCGGTCCGATCGGGGTGCCGACGACGATGCTCTGGAGCGGGCGCGACCCGCTCTTCCCGCTCGCCTGGGCCGATCGCCTGGAGCAATGGTTCACCGACCTGGAGCTGCGGGTCGAGCCCGAGGCCGGGCACTTCCTGCCGCTGCAAGCACCGGCGGCGTTCGCCACGGCGATCTGCGAGCGCCTCTGAGGGTGGATATGGCTCCCGAGGTCCCACTGGCGCTGCTCACCAACGCGACCCACTTCGGCGGCCCCGCGGCGCTGGCGGCGCTGCAGGCGGCTGGCTTCCGCGCCCTTTGCCACGACCCGGGCTTCGCCGACGAGGCGGCTCGGCTCGAGTTCGCCGAGGACCGGCCCGGGACGGTGGCGCTGCGCGCGACCGATCCCGCCGCGGCGGTCGATGCCGCGCTCGAGCACGGCGAGCGACTGGCCGCGATCGTCAGCAACGACTACGTCGCGCCGCCCGCGGATTGCCTCGGCCTCGAGGCTCCTCCGGCGGCGCTGCGCGAGCTGCTGGAGCGCCTCACCGTCGACCCCTTCCGCGTCCTCGCTGCCGCCCTTGGCCCGATGCGCGCCAGCGGCGGCGGGACGATCGTCTTCCTCACCTCGGCCGCGGCGCGGCGCCCGATCGCCGGCAAGCCCCTGTACACCGCGGCGCGGGCGGCGACGACGAGCCTGGTCCAGGCGGCGGCCAAGAGCCTCGCGCGGGAGGGCATCCTCCTCTTCGCGGTCGGCCCCACCTTCTTCGAGAACCCGACCTACTTCCCGCCGCGACGCTGGGACGAGGACCCCGCCCTGCGCGCTCGGGTCGAGCGCGAGGTGCCGCTCGGGCGCCTCGGCTCGCCGCGCGAGATGGAGGCGCTGATCGGCTTCCTGCTCTCCGGCCAGGCGGCGCCGCTGACCGGCGAGCTGATCGGGTTCAGCGGCGGGTACCTGCCGTGAGGGCTCCGCCTCGATCAGTAATGGTACAATGTCACACAGCGATGAACGAGAAGGGTCCGCGATGCGCAGCCGGCGTCTGATCAGCACGGTCGAGAGCCATACCGAGGGGATGGCGACTCGGATGGTGATCGGGGGCGTCGAGCCGATCGCCGGCGAGACCATGCGCGAGTCCCTCGCGACCGCCGCCCGCGAGCACGCCGACCTGCACGGGCTGCTCGTGCTCGAGCCGCGCGGCCACCTGGCGATGACCGCCGCGATCCTGCAGGCGCCGCGCGATCCCGCGGCCGACGTCGGCGTCATCTTCGTCGAGGCCAGCGGCTTCCTGCCGATGTGCGGACACGCCGCGATCGGGGTCGCGACGTCGATGGTGGAAACCGGGATGCTGGCCGTGAGCGAGCCGACCACCGTGGTCCGCCTCGACACCGCTGCGGGCCTGGTCGCGGTCTCGGTCGCCGTCAGCGAGGGCCGCGCCCGCAGCGCGACGCTGACCAACGTCCCCTCCTTTCTCGCCGCGGGCGACTGCGCCGTGCAGGTCCCGGGGGTGGGGGAGGTGCGCTACGACCTCGCCTTCGGCGGCAACTTCTACCCGATCGTCGAGGCCGCCAGCCTCGGTCTGGAGCTGCGGCCCGAGGCCGGCCCCGAGCTGGTCAGGCTGGGTCGCGAGATCGCCGCCGCGGTCGATGCCGAGCCGCTCCCGGCGCACCCCGAGACCGGGGAGAGCGGCACGCGCTACACCCAGTTCGTCGGGCCGGCTTTGGGCGAGGCGGACTCGCGCAGCGTCGTCGTCGGCCGCAGCGGCTACTTCGACCGCTCGCCCTGCGGCACCGGCACCTCGGCGCGCGTCGCCCAGCTCGCCGCCGCCGGCGAGCTGGCGGTTGGCCAGGAGTTCGTCAACGAATCGCTGATCGGCTCGCACTTCGTGGCCCGCATCGAGCACCAGACCGAGGTCGGCGGGCTCGCCGCGGTCGTGCCCTCGATCACCGCGCGGGCCTGGATCACGGGCCACCACCAGTTCCTGCTGGACCCCGAAGACCCCTTCCCGAGCGGCATCAGCTTCTAGCCGCGAACCAACGCAAAAGGAGATCAGATGGACCGAAGCACGGTGCAGTGGCGGGGGTATTGGCCCGCGGCGCCCACTCCCTTCAGCGCCGACGGGGCGCTCGACGAGGGCGCCATCGGAGCCCTGCTGGGCCAGTACGTGGACGATGGGGTCCACGGCATCCTGGTCAACGGCAGCTCCGGCGAGTGGTGGGCCCAGTCGAACGCCGAGCGCCGGCGCGTCGCCGAGCTGGCGATCGCCGCCGTCGCCGGGCGGGTCCCGGTGGTGATCGGTTGCACCGGCTTCACCCCCGAGGAGGTCATCGACCTGGCCGCCCACGCGGCGGAGGCCGGCGCCGACGGGGTGCTCTGCACGCCGCCGCCCTACGCGCACCCGACCCAGGAGGAGGTGCTCGCCTTCTACTCGGCGGTCGATCGCGCGATCGAGCTGCCCTTGATCGCCTACAACTGGCCGCGCGGCACCGGGCTGGAGATCGAGCTCGAGACCGCCAAATGGATCGCCGACCTCGAGCACGTCGTCGCGATCAAGAACAGCACCGCCCACTGGCCGCTGGTCGTCGACTGCATCGAGGCGCTGGCCGACCGCGTGCGGATCTTCGCCAGCCTGATCAACCGCCGTGGCCTGGCGATCATCCGCGAGCTCGGCGGCGACGGCTACATCGACGGCGGCGGTATCGGCGCCCCCTTCGCCGTGCCCTTCTTCGAGTCGCTCTGGCAGGGCGACCTGGACGAGGCGCGCAGGCAGGCCGACCGCTACTGGCAGCTCACTGCCGGCCTGATCCGCCCCGACTTCGGTGGCCGCTTCGGCTCCCCGAGCTCGCAGCTGAAGGCGGCGATGGACCTGCTGGGCCAGCCCGGAGGGCAGGTGCGATCGCCGCTCGAGCCGACCACCGATCCCGAGGCGATCAAACAGATCGGCGCCATCCTCGTCGAAGCCGGCCTCTTGCGCGGCGCCGCCGCCTGAGGCAGCCGTGCGGGTCGTGGTCCTCGGCGCGGGCGTGATCGGTGTCACCACCGCCTGGTGCCTGGCCGCCGAGGGGCACGAGGTCCGCGTGCTCGACCACGCCGGTGAGGTTGGAGCGGGCGCCAGCGCCGCCAACGCCGGCCTGCTCGCGATCGGCGACTCGACCGTCTGGTCGGCGCCGCGGGCGCCGCTCGACCTGGGCCGCTCTCTGCTCGCGAGGCGCTCTGGGCCGCTCCGCCTGCGCCGCTCCGCCGGCCTCGCGTTGCTGCCGTGGGGAACGCGCTTCCTCGCCCAATGCCTGCCGCGTCGTCACCGCGCCAACGTCGCCGCTGCGCACGCGCTCAGCCTCTACAGCGTCGACGAGCTGGCAAGGCTGCGTGAGCACGAGAAGCTCGAGTTCGGCTTCGAGCGCAACGGCATGCTGATGCTGTCGGGCCGGGCGCCGGCGCTCGCCGAGCTGCTCGCCGAGCGCCGGCGCCTGCTCGCCGGCGAGCCGCTCGAGCTGCTCGACCGCGATGCGCTGGTCAAACTCGACCCGGGCTTCGCCGCGGCCGGACCGGCGCTGGCGGGAGCCGTCTACTCGCCGCGCTCGGGCCACGCCGACTGCCGCGCCTTCACCCGGGCGCTGGCCGAGCGCGCCGCCGGCGCAGGTGTGCACTTCTCGCTCGGCCGCTCGCTCACGGCCCTGCATCGCGAGGGCGCCGCGCTGGTCGGCTGCGAGACCGAGGACGGCGGCATCGAGAGCGCCGACGCCTACGTCCTAGCGCTGGGCGCCGCCAGCTCGAAGCTCGCGGCCGGAGCCGGCCTGCGCCTCGCGATCGCCCCGGCCAGCGGCTATTCGGTCACGGTGCCGCTGCGCGCCGGCGGGCGGGTGGCGGCCGTGGGCGGAGTCGATGAGGACGAGCGCGTCGCCTTCTCGCGGATCGGCGACGGCCTGCGGCTGACCAGCACCGCGGAGTTCCGCGGCCACCGCTCCGGCCACCGCGACGCCGACTTCGCCGCGATCCGCCGCAGCGGCGAGAAGCTCTTCCCGGGGGCGCTCGAGTGGGCCGCGGCCCGGCCCGGCGACGGGCTGCGACCGGTCACCCCGTCGGGGCTGCCGCTGATCGGGCAGAGCGCGGTGGCGAACCTCTTCCTCAATACCGGTCACGGCCACCTCGGCTGGACCCAGGCGATGGGCTCGGCGCGCCTTCTCTGCGACCTCCTCGCCGGCCGCACCCCGCAGATCTCCCCGATCCCCTACCAGCCCTGAGAAACGCAAAGGAGCCGCGATGTCCGAATTCATCCTCATGCTCACCCGTCACGATGTCACCGTCGCCGACGCCGAGGAGCTGCTCGACGAAGTTCTGCAGACCCAGATCGGCCACGTCGGCTTCAAGGACGTCGGCCTCGGCAAGGAGGGGATGACCCGCCTGGTCGAGCGCCTGCACGCTGCCGGGCGGACGGCGCATCTGGAGGTCGTCTCGCTGAGCGAGGAGGAGGAGCTGCGCTCGGCTGAGCTTGGCGTCGAGCTTGGCGTCGACTACCTGATCGGCGGCACCCGCTGGCAGCGGGTCAGCGAGGTGGTCGCCGGCGAGCCGGTCCGCTACTTCCCCTATCCCGGCGGCATCGAGGGTCATCCCGCGCGGCTCACCGGCTCGGTCGCGGAGATCCTCGCCGACGCCGAGGAGATGGCCGGCGCGGTCGACGGCATCAACCTGCTCGCCTACCGCCACATCGAGCTGGACGGCACCGAGCTGACCCGCGAGGTCTGCGAGAAGGCGTCGCTGCCGGTGATCGTCGCCGGCTCGATCGATTCCCTGGCGCGGGTGCGGGCGGTCAGCGGCGCCGGCGCCTGGGCCTTCACGATCGGCCGTGCCGCGCTCGACTGGGAACTCAGCCCCGACCGTTCCCTGCGAGACCAGATCCAGGCGACGATGCAGGCGGCGGGAGCGGCGAAGGCGGTGCGCCCCTAATGGCCGCCGAGGTCGTGCGCGAGCTTGCCGCGCGCAGCTTCATGGAGGGCCCCGAGCTTTGCCGCGAGTACTTGCGCGAGGAGCGGATGTGGTTCGGCACCTCCACCGTCCCGGTCGGCGCTACCGGCGCCGTCGACGACGGGCACGCCCGCAGCGTCGAGGTCTTCTTCTGCGCCCGCGGCGAGGCCCTCGTCGACCTCGGCGAGCGCTGCGAGCAACTGCGGGCCGGCGACGCGCTGATCATCCCGCCGGGCGTTCCCCACACGATCACCAACATCGGCGAGGAGCCGGTCCTGGTCGTCTGGGCGGGGGCCCCCGGTGAGTGAGGGGGCGGCCGCGGCCGTCCTCGCGATCGACGTCGGGACGACGGCGCTGAAGGCGGCGGTATATGACGAGCGCGGGCAGCTGCTCGGCGAGGCATCCCGGGAGTACCAGCTGGCCACGCCCCGCCCCGGCTGGGTCGAGCTTTCCTGCGATGCCTACTGGGAGACGCTGAAGGCTTCCCTGGCCGCGCTCTGGGCGCTGCCGGCCGTCGATCCGGGCGCGATCGCGGCGATCGGGATCTCGGCTCAGGGCGAGACGATGGTGCCGGTCGGCGCCGCCGGCGAGCCGCTGCGCGACGCGATCGTCTGGCTCGACTCCCGGGCCGGCGAGGAGGCCGCCGAGCTGGCCGATCGGCTCGGCGGGGACCGCTTCTACGAGGTGACGGGGCAGCCGGAGATGCTCGCGGCCTGGCCGGCGGCGAAGGTCCTCTGGCTCAACCGCCATGAGCCCGAGGTCGCCGAGGCAACCCATCGGTACCTGCTGATCGAGGACTACCTGACCTTCAGGCTGACCGGCGAGTACGTGACCGAGGGCTCGCAGGCGACCTCGACCTGCTACTGGGACTTTCGCGCCAAGGCCTGGTGGCCGGAGATGCTGGCGGCGATCGGGATCGGGGTCGAGCAGCTGCCTGAGCTGGTCGAGCCCGGGGCACCGCTCGGTCGGATCGACGCCGGCGCGGCGGCGGAGCTGGGGGTCTCGCCACGGGCGGTGGTCTGCGCTGGCGCCCTCGACCAGGCCTGCGGGGCGATCGGGGCCGCCAACACCACGGCCGGCGGCTTCAGCGAGAACACCGGCGCCGCGATCGCGCTCTGCGCGACGCTCGACCAGGCCCGCCTCGATCCGCGCCGGGCGATGCCCTGCCACTACCACGGCATCCCCGACAGCTACATGTTCCACACCTTCACCAGCGGCGGCATCGTTCTGCGCTGGTTTCGCGACCGCTTCTACACCGAGGCGGGCGAGCTGGCGGGGGAGGGCGAGGAAGACGCGTACGACCGCCTCGCGGCGCTCGCGGCGGAGGTCGGTCCCGGTGCCGACGGGCTGGTGATGCTGCCCCACCTGCAGGGCGCGATGGCGCCCGAGAACAACGACGCCGCCCGCGGTGCCCTGGTCGGGCTGACGCTGGGTCACGGCCGCGGCCACGTGATGCGGGCGCTGATGGAGTCGATCGCCTTCGTCGTGCGCCGCAACGTCGAGACGATGTCTGCGCTCGGCGTCCAGATCGACTCGGTCCGGGCGCTCGGCGGCGGCTCGCGCAGCTCGCTGTGGAAACAGATCGAGGCCGACGTCCTCGGCCTGCCGGTGGTGGTGATGGAGCAGAGCGACGCCGGTGCGCTCGGCGCCGCGATCCTCGCCGGAGTCGGCATCGGCTGGTGGCAGGACCCGGCAGAGGGTGCCGCCGCGGTGGTGCGAGAGGCACGGGTGTTCGAACCCGACCCGGCCAACCGTGCGCTCTACCAGGAGCTTTACGCGATCTACCGCTCCTGCTACGAAGCGCTCGTGCCGAGCTTCGACCAGCTGGCGAAAAGAGCTGTTTGACCCGTGACCAGTAACATGTTACACTACAATAGTTATTGCCCACAATCCTCCTGAGGGGAGTGTTTGATGCTGAAATCGATATCCGCGAGATCGGGTCGAGGAGCGGCGCCCCTGGCGATCGCCTTGATCGCCCTCAGCGGTGTCCTCCTGGCGGCCTGCGGTGGCGGCTCGAGCTCGGGCTCGAGCAGTGGCACCGAAGCCTCCGCCAGCACCGAAGCAGGTGCCTCCGAAGCACCGCTCAAGGTCGTCTACTTCGCCTCGGCGACCGCCAACGGGTTCTCGAACGCCGTCTGGACCAGCATGGAGAAGAAGGCAGAAGAACTCGGCAACGTCGAACTCAGCATCCAGAACGGGAACTTCGACGCCACCACCCAGTACAACCAGGTCCAGGATGCGACCACTTCCCAGCAGTACGACGGGGCGGTCCTGCTGGCGAACGACACGGTCGGCATCGTGCCCGCGGTCGAAGGCCTGATCGGCTCGGGGGTGGTCGTCTCCAACGTCCTCAACCCGCTCGGGCCCGAACTGGACTCGCTCACTCCCCAGGTCGAAGGCCTGCTGAGCGTGATCGAAAAGCCCTCCTACGCGACCACCCTGCAGGCCGAAGAAGCGGCCAAGTGGTGCGAAGCGAAGGACCCCTGCCGTGTCGTCCTGATGGTCGGCGGCCTGCAGTACCCCTTCGACAAGATCCGCTACGAAGCCTACAAGTCGGTCCTCGATGAACACCCCAACATCGAAATCCTTGCCACCGGCCAGGGCAACTACGACCGCAACACGGCGCTGACCGTGATGACGAACATCCTCCAGGCCCATCCGGAAATCGACGCGTTGATCTCCGGCGACCAGATGACCCAGGGCGCGCAGATCGCGCTGAAGAACGCCGGCTACGACGTCAAGAAGATGGTCGGGGCGGGAGAACTCTTCATCGATTCCGAGGGTGCGAGCAAGCAGGGCGTCGCCGCGGTGCGGGCCGGCGAATGGAACCTGACCGCGGGCAACTGGCCGGCCACCGCTGGCGAACTCGCCCTCGAACAGGTGGTGAAGACGCTGCGGGGCGAAGAAGTCGAAGGAAACATCAACCTCGCCAAAGCCGCGCCCGTGCCGACCATACTCACCAAACCGGTGCTCGAACAGAACCCGACGTTCGAAGGTGAGTGGAGCGGATGAGCCAACCGCTGGTCAGGCTGCGCTCCGTGCGCAAGTCCTTCGGCGCCAACGTCGTGCTCGATGACGTCAATCTCGAGCTGAACGGCGGCGAAGCGCATGCTCTGATCGGCGAGAACGGCGCCGGCAAGTCGACCCTCGGCAAGATCGTCGGGGGCGTCTACCGGGCGGACGCGGGTGTGGTTGAGATCGATGGTCACCCGATGAGGGGGCGCTCTCCACGTGAAGCGCTCCATCTCGGGGTGGCCACGATCCAACAGGAGCTCTCGCTGCTGCCCGAACGGACCGTCGCCGAAAACGTCTTCCTCGGCATCGAGCGCAACCGTGCCGGCTTTCTCCTCGGCCGCGCAAGCAAGCGTTTCGATCAGCTCGAGGAGACGGTCCAGATGGGCCTCGAGCCCGACAGGCTGGTCGGCGATCTTCGGATCGCCGACCAGCAGAAGGTAGAGATCATGCGGGCTCTGGCCCGCGACGCGCGGGTGATCATCATGGACGAGCCGACCAGCTCGCTCACCGCCGACGAGGTCGAGCGCCTGCACCAGGTGATCGCCCGCCTCCGCGGGCAGGGCAAGCTGATCGTCTACGTCACCCACTTCCTGAGGGCGGTGCTGGCGACCTGCGATCGGGTAACGATCCTCCGCGACGGGGTCCAGGTGCGGACCGACGCAACCAGCGAGGAGAGCGAGGAGTCGCTGGTCGAGAGCATGCTCGGCCAGCCCAGCGACGTCGCCTTCCCGGCGCCGTCGCCGGTGCCGGCGCACTCGGGGCCGCCGCGACTGAAGCTGCACGAGCTGCGCACCGACACCGGCCTCGACGGAGTCTCCCTGCACATCGACCCCGGCGAGATCGTCGGCTTGGCCGGCCTCGTCGGTGCCGGGCGCACCGAGCTGGCGCGCGCGATCTACGGCGCCGATCGGCTGACGTCCGGCGAGATGGAGATCGACGGCGAGCCCTACGCGCCGCGCTCGGTGCGGGGCGCGATCTCGCGCGGCATCGTCTTCATCCCCGAGGACCGCAAGCGCGAGGGGCTGATCTTCACCACCAACGTGCAGCGCAACATCGGCCTCCCGGTCAGCGGCAGGGTCCGCCACATGGGGCTGCTCTCGGACCGTCGCGAACGTCAGGTCGCCGAGGGCATGGTCGACCGTCTCAACATCGTCCCCAACGACGTCGGCCACGAGATCGGGACGCTCTCTGGCGGCAACCAGCAGAAGGTCCTGTTCGCGAAGTGGATGACGGTGAGCCCGCGGCTGGTCCTCCTCGACGAGCCGACGCGCGGCGTCGACGTCGGCTCGCGGATGCACATCTACGCCCTGATCCACCAGCTGGCCCGGGCAGGCGCCGGCGTCCTTCTCATCTCCAGCGAGCTGGAGGAGGTGCTGGGCCTTTCCCATCGCGCCTATGTGATCCGCGAGGGTCGCACCACCCACGAGGTGGCCTCCGCCGAGACCTCCGCCGAGGAGGTCCTCTACACGATCTTCGGTCTACAGCGCAACACGAAAGGGAAGGAACAGGCTCGATGAGCTCGATCCCAGCTGCACCTCCGGCGCCGCGCGAGCTTGGTGGCCCCGGGCGCCCGCAATTGCTCTCGGCGCTGATCCTGGCGCGCAACTACGCGGCGCTGATCCTCTTCGCGGTTCTCTTCGTCGTCCTCAGCATCGCCTCCCCGGCCTTCCTCACCAGTCAGAACCTGCTCAACATCCTCAGCCAGCAGGCGCCGGTGGCGATCATCGCCTGCGCGATGACGCTGGTGATCATCGCCGGCAGCTTCGACCTCTCGACCGGCGCGATCGTCGCCGTCGCCAACGTCCTCGCCGCCAAGGTCGCGGTCGACACCGGCTCGGTCTGGCTCGGCATGCTCTGCGCCCCCGCCGTCGGGCTCGGCCTGGGGGTGGTCAACGGGCTGATCATCACCCTGTTCCGGATCCACTCCTTCCTCGCGACCCTCGCCACCAGCCTCGTCTACTCGGGCCTCGCCCTGCTGATCACCAACGGCGCCCTGATCCCCGTCTCGCTGCCGGGCTTCACCTGGCTCGGCCAGGGCGCGCTCGGCGAAGTCGCCAACGCCAGCCTGCTGCTGATCGCCTTCGCGATCTGCGCGATGGTGCTGCTCAACCGCACGGTCACCGGCCGCCACGTCTTCGCGGTCGGCGGCAACCCCGAGGCGGCGCTGCTCTCCGGCATCCGGGTCAACCTGATCCACGTCGTCACCTTCGCCTTCAGCGGGCTCGCGTCAGGGCTCGCGGCGGCGATCCTGGTCTCGCGGGTGCAAAGCGGGCAGCCGACCCAAGGGGCGTCGTTCACCCTGACCGCGATCGCCGCCGTGATCCTCGGCGGCACCAGCATCTACGGCGGCGCTGGCGCCGTTTGGCGCAGCCTGATCGGCGTCTACCTGCTGGCCCTGATCGGCAACGGCTTCAACCTGCTCGGCGCCAACCCGTTCTACGAAAGCCTCGTCACCGGCGTCGTCATCGTCTCCGCCGTGGCGCTGGCGGCCGCCGGCAGACGGCGCTAAACCACAACCTCACAGGAGCTCGACCAAATGCCTCAAGCAGGACCCGTCCAGCCGCGCTACCGCGTAGCCGTCGACATCGGCGGCACCTTCACCGACATCGTCGTCCAGGACGCGAGCTCCGGAGAGGTGAGCACCGGCAAGGTGCTGTCGACCCGCGAGGACCCGGCGCGGGCGGTGCTGACGGCGATCGAGCGCTTCGCCGGCGGCCCCGAGCAGGTCGAGTTCCTCGTCCACGGCACCACCGTCGGCCTCAACGCGGTGCTGGAGCGGCGCGGGGCGCGGACCGGGCTGCTGATGACCGCCGGCTTCGAGGACGCCTACCTGATCGGCGGCAACGATCGGCTCGACATCTTCGACATCCGCTATCGCAAGCCGCGGCCGCTGCTGGAGGCCGAACAGATCTTCGCCGTCGAGGAGCGGATCGGCAACGACGGTGAAGTGCAGCGGGAGCTGGACCTGGCCGCGCTGGCGCCCGTGGTCGAGCAGATTCGCGGCCAGGGCCTCGAATCCCTCGCGGTCTGCCTGCTCTACGGCTACATGGCCCCCGACCACGAGCTCGCCCTCGAGCGCCACCTCCGCGAGGAGCTGGGGATCCCGGTGCTGCTCTCCCACCGCGTCTCGCCGGAGTGGCGCGAGTACGCGCGCGCCTCGACCACGGTCACCAGCGCCTATATCGCGCCGGTGATCGAGCGCTACCTCTCGACCCTGATCGAGCAGCTCGATCAAGGTGGCGGGCGCTCGCTGCACGTGATGCAGTCCAACGGCGGCGTGATGAGCGCCGAGGTCGCCCGCGAGGAACCGATCCAGACCCTGCTCTCGGGCCCGGTCGGCGGCGCCATCGGCGCCCAGGAGATCAGCCGCGTCCTCGACCGCCCGAACGTCGTCTGCGTCGACATGGGGGGGACCTCCTTCGACGTCAGCCTCACGATCGGGGGCGAGGCCTCGGTCTCGACCGAGACCGAGATCGACGGGCTGCCGCTGCAGATGTCGGCCGTCGACATCACCGGCATCGGCGCCGGCGGCGGCTCGGTCGCCTGGCTCGACGGCGCCGCCCTGCGGGTCGGCCCGCGCAGCGCCGGCTCGGAGCCCGGCCCGGTCTGCTACGGCCGCGGCGGCAGCGAGCCCACCGTCACCGACGCCAACCTCGCGCTCGGGCGGGTCAACACCAGCTCCTTCGCCGGCGGCGGCATGGAGCTCGACCTCGCCGCCGCGGAGGAGGCGCTCGCCGGCCTCGGCGGCGAGCTGGGCCTCTCCGCGGTGGAGACCGCGCAGGGCATCCTCGACATCGTCAACGCAGCGATGGCCGACGCGATCCGCACCCAGACCGTCGAGCGCGGCATCGACCCCCGCGAGTTCGCGCTCGTCGCCTACGGCGGCGCCGGGCCGATGCACGCCGCCGCGCTCGCCGAGCAGCTCGAGATCGACGAGGTGATCGTGCCGGCTCACCCGGGCACCTTCTCGGCCTGGGGCATGCTGCAAACCGATGTGCGCCACGATCTGCGCGTAACCCACTTCCGGGCGCTCGAGGAGATCGACGTCGGCGAGGCCGCGGCGGCCTTCGCCGCGCTCGAGGCCCAGGGTCGGGAGCTGTTGCTCTCCGAGGACGTGGACCCGCAGCGGATGCACGCGACCTGCATGGCCGATCTGCGCTATGTGGGGCAGGAGTATTCGTTGCGGGTCCCGGTGCCGTCGCCCGAGCTCGACCCGGCGGCGGTCAAGGTCGACTTCGACCGCCTCTACCACGAGCGCTACGGCCACTCCAGCGCCGCCAGCCCGGCCGAGGTCGTCAAGCTCTGGGTGACCGTGCGGGGTGACCTGCCGCGGCCGGCGGGGAGCGTGGCGCCAGCCGTTCGCGACGCTCCGCACGGGGATCGCTCGGTGCGCTTCGGCGGCGAGTGGCAGGCGGCCACGGTCGCCGACCGGGCCGCGATCGCCGCCGGCAGCTCGCTCGCCGGGCCGGCGGTGATCGAGGAGTCGACCTCGACCACGGTGGTCCCGCCCGGCTGGTCGGCGCGGGTCGTCGAGGGAGGGCATCTTGCAATGAACCGAAGCGGAGGAACGAAATGAAGGGTGCGGTGCGGGCGGTCGACCCGATCACGACCGAGGTGATCCACAACTTCCTCACCTCTTGTGCCAACGACATGAACGCGGCGCTCTTTCGCTCGGCCTACACGCCGATCATCTACGAGGGCCGCGACTGCGCGGTGGCGCTGATGGACCGCGAGGCCAACCCGCTGGGCCAGTCGACCGGGGTGCCGCTGTTCCTCTGCAACCTCGAGGTTTGCGTCCGCCACGCGCTCGAGCACCACGGCCTGGACTGGTTCGAGCCGGGCGACGTGGTGATCATGAACGACCCCTACATCCAGGGGACCCACCTGCACGACGTCACCGTCTTCGGCCCGATCTTCTACGAAGAGCAGCTGGTCGGCTTCGCCGCCTCCCGCGCCCACTGGCAGGACGTCGGGGGCAAGGACATCGGCTCCACGATGCGCTCCGTCGACGTCTACCAGGAGGGCTTCCGGCTGGCGCCGACCAAGGTGGTCAGCCGCTACCAGCCCGACCCGCAGTGGATGGACTTCCTGCGCCGCAACAGCCGCTTGGGCTACGAGCTGATCGGCGACCTCGACGCGCAGATCGCGGCCTGCCGCACCGGCGAAGAGCGGGTCCGCCAGATGCTCGATCGGGTCGGGCTCGAGGTCTTCGAAGCGGCCAAGGAGAAGATCTTCGAGCAGGCGGCCGAACGCCACCGGGCCGCTGTCGCGGCGCTGCCGGACGGCGTCTACCGCGCCGAGGGCGAGCTCGACAACGACGGCGTCGGCAGCGACCCGGTGCGGGTCGCGGTCGAGGTGACGATCGAGGGCGAGCGCTTCGCCGTCGATCTGACCGGGACCGCTCCGCCGCAGCTGGGCCCGGTCAACTGCGGCTACGCGCAGGCGGTCTCCGCGATCCAGCTCGCCTACAAGTCGCTGATCAGGCCGGACATGGCGGTGACCGGCGGCACCTTCGACCCGCTCGAGGTCACGATTCCCGATCACTGCTGCTTCAACGCCCGTGAGCCGGTCGCCTGCGAATGGTATTTCACCGGGCTCGGGCTGCTGATCACGCTGATCATCTCCGCCGTTGGCGAGGCGCTCGGCGAGGACGCCGTCTGCCCCGACTACGGCGACTCGATGGTGATCACGATCGCCGGCGAGCGCCCCGATCGCAGCTTCTGGGTCTCCTCCGAACCGACCGCCGGGGGCTGGGGCGCTCACGGGCGCGACGACGGCGAGAGCGCTCTGATCAGCCTCGCCAACGGCGCCTTCAAGAACATCCCGGTGGAGGTATACGAGAGTAAGTACCCGGTTCAGATCGACGAGTTCGCGATCCGCACCGACAGCGGCGGCCCCGGACGCTTGCGCGGGGGCTGCGGCGTCCGGCGCACCTATCGCCTGCTGGAGGACGCAAGCCTCTCGCTCTGGCTCGAGCGCTCCCGCACCCCGGCCTGGGGCCTCGCCGGCGGGTCCGCCGGGGCCGGTCCCGACTGCCAGACCGACGGTCCCGCCGGCCACTGGCAGGGGCTCAAGGTCAACCGCCTCGAGCTGCCGGCGCAGACGGTCATCACCCTGCAGACGGGCGGCGGCGGCGGCTTCGGCGACCCCCTTCAGCGCGACCCCGAGCGCGTGTGCGAGGACGTCAGGCGCGGGCTGGTCAGCGCCCGGGCCGCCCGCGAGCGCTACGGCGTGGCGCTCGATCCGCACACCCTCGAGGTCGAGCCGGGCGAGACCGAGCGATTGCGCGGGATCGGGTGATCGCCGGTTTGATGCGCGTCGCCGACCAGCTCTGGATCGACCACTTCATCCAGGCGCCGCTCGACCACGGCGACCCCGGCGGCGAGCGGATCGAAGTCTACGCCCGCGAGGTCGTCGACGCCGACCGCGCCAACGAGTCGCTCCCTGTCCTCCTCTACCTGCAGGGCGGGCCGGGGCATGCCTCCGATCGACCCGGCCCGGGGCACGGCTGGCTGGGGGAGGCGCTCCGTGATTACCGGGTGCTCTTCATGGATTCTCGCGGCACCGGCCGCAGCACGCCGGTCAACGCCGTGCGGCTCGCCGCACGGGGATCGGTCGCCGAACAGGCTCGTTACCTGACCCACTTTCGCGCCGACTCGATCGTCGCCGACGCCGAGCTGCTGCGTCGCGAATTGATCGGCGACGGCCGCTTCACGCTGCTCGCCCAGAGCTTCGGCGGCTGGTGCGCGATGACCTATCTCTCCTTTGCTCCCGATGGGCTCGCGAACGTCTATATCTGCGGAGGCCTGCCCTCCCTGACGGCCAGCGCGGACGACGTCTATCGGGCCGCCTACCCGCGCCTGATCAATGCGAACGCGCACTACTTCGACCGCTTCCCCGAAGACCGCGATCGCCTCCACCGCCTCTGCGGCCACCTCGAGCGCAGGGTCGTGCGCCTGCCGCGCGGCGAGCGTCTGAGCGCACGTCGCCTGCGCACGCTTGGGATCCAGCTCGGTCTCACCGACGGCTTCGATCGCCTCCACTTCCTGCTCGAGTCGGCCTTTCCGGGGTCGAGCTCGGCGCCGGTGCCGGGAGACGGTTTCCTCGCTGCGGCCGACGCCCTGCTCTCCTTCGCCGGGCGGCCGCTCTTCTGCGTCCTGCACGAGGCCGTCTACTGCCAGGGCCGCGCCTCGCGCTGGGCGGCGCAGCGGATCGGCGCCGAGTTCCCGCAGTTCGGGGAGACGGCCTCGGTGCCGCTCTTCACAGGCGAGATGATCTTTCCCTGGTACTTCGAGGAGGACCCGACCCTGCGGCCGTTCGCCGAGATCGCCGAGGCGTTGGCCGAGTACGAGGGCTGGACGCCGCTGTACGACCGGGCCGCGCTCGCCGACAATCGCGTGCCGGTTCGCGCCGTCGTCTACGCCCGCGATCTGTTCGTCGACGCCGAGATGTCGATGCGCGCCGCGGCCGAAGTCGCCAACACCACGACATGGCTCTCGGAGGATCTCGAGCACGATGCCCTGCGCAAGGGACAGGTCTTCGAGCGCCTGCTCGCCCGCGAGCCCCTCGCCTAGGAGAAGAGCCGCCCCTCCGCTCTTTGAGCTGCAGGCGGGGTTTCGCCAATCCCGCTTAGGAGGACTGCTCCCGGCGCCACTCCCGCCGGATCGCGAGGATGTGCTCGCGCATCAGCGCTTCGGCGCCCTCGCCGTCCTTGGCGACGACCATGTCGACCAGCCGTTCGTGCTCGTGGGAGACGCGCAGTAGGAAGTCCGACTTGGCCGGCGAGCCGAGGCCGAAGAGGCGCGAGCGCAGGCGCAGGCCCCTGACGACCTCGACCAGCTGCTGGTTTTCCCCGAGGCCGAGCAGCTCGACGTGGAAGGCAATGTCGACCAGCACATGACCCGAGAAGTCGCGCTCCTCGGCGGCTTTTACCGTGGCGGCAGCGAGCTCGCGCAGCTCGTCGAGCTTTGCCTTCGCTGCCCCCGCCCGTGCCACTTTGCCCGCGGTCGGCACCTCCAGCAGCAGCCTCAGCTCGAGCATTTCGTCGAGTTCGTGGTCGCTGGGCTCCAGTACCCGGAAGCCCTTATTGCGGACGACCTCGATCAGGCCGTCCTTGGCGAGGTCGAGCATTGCCTCGCGCACCGGCGTCGCCGAGACCCCGAACTGCTCGGCCAGGCTCGGCGCTGAGTAAACGATCCCCGGCTCCATCTCACCTGAGATAATCGCGGCGCGGACGGTCTCGGTCACCTGCCGCCGGCGGCTCGGGAGTTTCTCGAGTGCCGGCATTCGAGTGGCCACCGACCAATTGTACTATTGGACATTGCAGTGTGTCCGTGCCGACGACCCCTGTCAGAGCTGGTCGGTGGCGAAGTCCCGTTTCCAGAGCGCGCTGAGGCGTGCCGGCAGTCGGCACTCCACGATCCGCGCGCCGCGCTCTTCGTTTTCCAGGTGGTAGCGGTTGCCGACCCGGCCGAGCAGCCGGTGGTCGACGCAGACGCGGTCGACGAAGCTGGGATCGAAGCCGAGCAGAACCACCGCGCGCTCGGGCAGCCGCGCCGGCCGCCAGTATTGCCAGGATAGATGGCCGCTGAGCGGCGCAGGCAGCCCCAGCGCGGGGCCGAGCAGTTCCAGCGCCGAGGCCTCCCCGTAGTTGGCGGTGACGATCGCCTGCCGGGCTCGGGCGGGTGGCGGCAGCGAGCGCCAGGCCCGCGCCGTCGCTCTGCTCAGTTCGGGCCAGCCGATCTCGGCGTCGTAGAAGGAGGGTTCGTAGAGCTTGCGTTCGATCATCGTCGCGGTCGGATACACCGGCACTACGATCGGCGCCGCCACCACAAGCACCAGCGCCTGCGCCAGACAGAGGGCGGCCAGCGCCAGGGAGCGTCGTCGCGAGCGCCCGAGCCACTGCGCGAAGGCGACCGTGCCGGCGGCGAGCGCGAGCCCGTCGCCCGGCAGCGGGTAGTAGGAGCGCCCGCGCGTGCAGAAGAAGATCGCGGTCGCCCCCAACGGCACGAAGGCCAGCGCCCGCAGCGCCGGCGAGCGCCAGAGCCGCACCACGCCCGCCACCACGAGGACGAGGCTGGCTCCGAGGAAGAGGATCTGCTCGGCCGCGAACTGCAGCCGCGAAGTCTGTTCGGCGGTGACCGCGTTCTGGGAGCCGAAGAAGTGCAGGCTCGCCCAGCCGTGGTCGGCCTGCCAGATCAGGTTGGGCACCACCAGCAGAGCGGCGAGGCCGAGCGCGATCCAGGGCCCACGCGTTCGCAGCTGCGCTCGCGCCGGGCTCAGCACCAGGCCGAGGCCGAAGCTGGCCAGCAGGACGAGAATCGTGTACTTGGCCTCGAGCCCGAGACCGGCGACGAGGCCGAGCGCCGGCCACAGCCGCGGCTCGGGCCGGCCGAGGATGCGCAGCGCCAGGTAGCAGAAGGCGCTCCAGGCGAGCAGGTCGAGCCAGGTCGGGTGGAAGATCGAGGCCGAGCCGAGGACGTAGGGGGTGAGGCCCCAGGCCAGCGCGGCAGCGAGCTGGACGCGCAGGCTGCCGCCCAGCTCGCGCGCCATCGCCGCCACGAGGACGACCGAGCCGATTCCACAGGCGAGGCAGGTCAGTCGCAGGGCCGCCAGCGAATCGCCGAAGAGGGCGTGCACGGCCCAGCCGAGCAGCGCCACCAGCGGCGGGAAATCGACGTACCCCGCGGCCAGGTGCTTGGCGGCCGAAAGGTAGTAGAGCTCGTCGCGGTCCCAGCCGTAGCGGCCCAGGAAGCCGACGGTGAGCGCCGCCACCAGCGCCCCGGCCGCGAGCCCGCAGGCGAGCGTCGCGGCCGGGGCGGTCCGCGGCCTTGCTGCCGCTCGCTCGCCTATCCCACCACGTCCCGAGTCGGCGCCGCGAGCTCGGCCGCGAAGCGCTCGATTCCTGCCGGCCAGCCTCCGGGCGAGGCGACCGCTTCGCGCATCGACTCCCAGCCGGGCCCATGTCGGTCGAGGTGGCTGTGCGTCAGCTCGACCCTCGTTCGACCGGTTCCCTCGGCGCTGAAGCGGACCTCCACCTCGCTGGCTTTGGCCGGGTCGGGCTCGATCTTCCAATCGAGGCCGATGTCCCAGGTGAAGAGGACGCGGTCGGGCGGGTCGTAGGCGAGGACGCGCGCCCAGCGGCACTCGCTGCCGTCGGCTCCGACGTCGTAGATCGCGCCGCCCACCCGAGGCTCGAAGACCATTCGCTCGATCGGACCTTCGATCAGGTGGTGGTTGGGGTCCCACCAGCTTCCGATCCCGTCGGTGAAGAGCTGGAACACGTGCTCGATCGGCGCATCCACGGTGGTCGCTTGGGTGATGCTCGTTGCCTCGGCTTCGGTTTGGGTCATTGCACTCTCCTTTCCGCCTCGACCGCCTCCTTGAAGGAAGCCAAGGACGTCTGCCAGAACCGATCGAGGTAGGCGCGCAGCGCCTGCAGCCCGTCCGGCTCGAGCCTGTAGATGTTTCGCGTTCCGGCCTTGTTGGCGCTGATCAGGCCGGCGTCTTTCAACACCCGCAGGTGCTGGGATACCGCCGGTCGGGTCACGGGCAGCTCCGCGGCGATTTCCCCGACCGCCGCCGGCTTCTCGGCCAGCCGTTCGAAGATCTGCCGGCGGGTCGGGTCCGCCAACGCCTCGATCGTCCGTTTCGCATGGTTAGTTATCACTAACGGTTAGTTTACACGAACGGACAGCGTTGGCGGCTCTCGCCATCTGGCTCCCTCGCTCTGCTCGCAGAGCATTAGTAATCTAATGCTTATATAAGGATATGATTGAATACAAGCCATGGACAACGTCTTCGAGGTGATCGCCGACCCCTCGCGCAGGGGCATCCTCGACCTTCTGGTCGACCGGCCCCATGACGTCGGGGAGATCGTCGCGCGTACCGGCCTCAGCCAGCCCAACGCCTCCCGTCACCTGCGGATCCTGCGCGAGGTGGGCTTGGTCCTCCTGGGGGGTGGTCATCGGTCGGGCATGCGCGAGGGCGAGGTCACCGACTGCGAGCCGCCCTGCCTCGACGCGCTGAGCGATTGGCTCGACGGCGCCCGCGAAGCGGCCGAGCGGCCGACCGCCGACCGTCACCGGCTGGCGCCCTATCCCGAGCTGGAAGCCCGTTACCAGCGCCTGCACGGGAACTGCTGAGAAACGACGACGAAAGGGGACCGATGGGTTCTTGCGATCAAACATATAATCAATCACACATATATCCTGGCTCGCGCTGGGCGGCGTTGCTCGTCCTCTGCGCGGGGATGCTGATGATCATCCTCGACACGACGATCGTCAACGTCGCCCTGCCGACGATCCAGGCCGACCTCGGCTTTTCCCCGTCGAGCCTGGCCTGGGTGGTGAACGCCTACCTGATCCCCTTCGGCGGGCTGCTGTTGCTGGCCGGGCGGCTCGGTGACCTGCTCGGCCGCCGCGACGTCTTCCTCGCCGGCCTGCTCCTCTTCGCCGCCGCCTCGCTTGCCTGCGGCTTCGCCGACTCGCGCTGGGCGCTCGGCATCGCCCGTTTTGCCCAGGGCATAGGCGCCGCCCTCACCTCCTCGGTCATCCTCGGGATGATCGTGACGATGTTCCCCGAGCCGCGCGAGCAGGCCAAAGCGATCGGGATCTACAGCTTTGTCGCCTCCGCCGGCGGCTCGCTCGGCCTGCTCGCCGGCGGCGTGCTGACCGAAGCGATCGACTGGCATTGGATCTTCTTCGTCAACCTGCCGATCGCCGCCGCCAGCGGCTTCTTCGCGCTGCGCCTGGTGCCGCGCGACCGCGGCCTCGGTCTCGGGCGCGGCGCCGACCTGCCGGGAGCATTCCTCCTGGTCGTGGCGCTGATGCTCGGCGTCTACGCGATCGTCGGCGCCGCCGAGCGTGGCTGGGGCTCGCCGCACACGCTTGGCTTCGGCCTCCTCGCCCTCGCCGGCCTCGCTGCCTTCTTCTGGCGCCAGGCGCGCGCTGCCCAGCCGCTGGTGCCGCTGGCGGCCCTGCGCTCGCGCACCCTGCTCGGCGCCAACGCGGTGCAGGCCCTGGCGGTCAGTGGCTGCTTCGCCCTCTTCTTCTTCGGCTCGCTCTACCTGCAGCGGGTGCGCGGCCTCGGGGCGCTCGACGTCGGCCTCGCCTTCCTGCCGGCGACCCTGATCGTCGGTGCCCTCTCGGTCGGCGCCTCCGCGCCTCTCAACCTCCGCTTCGGCGCGCGGTCCGTCCTCGTTCCGGCTCTGCTGGCGATGACGGCGGGGCTGGCCTGGTTGGCCGCGATCGATCCCGGCTCGAGCTATCTCGGCGGCGTCCTGCCCGGATTCGTCCTGATCGGCGCCGGCGCCGGCCTCGTCTTCCCGGCGGTGATGTCGCTGGGGATGAGCGGCGTCGCTCCCGAACAGGCCGGGCTTGCGTCGGGGCTTCTCAACACGACCCTGCAGATGGGAGGGGCGGTCGGCCTCGCGATCTTCGCCACCTTTGCCAGCTCGCGCACCTCGCACCTGCTCGACGCGGGTTCCTCGCCTAGCTCGGCGCTGACCTCGGGCTACGGCCTCGCCTTCCTGCTGGCGGCGCTGGCCTGCGTCGTCGCGGTCGGGCTCGCCCTCATCGTGCTGGGGCCTGACGAGGCCCCGGCCGGAGTGCCGGCCGGGGCCTCCCAGCCCGAGGAGCCTTGAGCTCAACTCCAGCGGCTCATCTCGCCAGCGGGGTACGCCGCGAACTCGCCGCTCTCGGCGCCCGACTTGAGGCTCGTCAGGTAGGCGCCCCAATTGGTGGAGCAGCCGCCCATGAACTCGTTGGCCTCGCGCCAGTCGGCGTGGGTGAAGAGCAGCGTCGTGCCGTCGTCGGGGCGCCGCTCGAATGCGAACGTGATCGTCGTGCCGACCCAGTCGGAGGGGCCGTCCACCACCCGCCAGACGATCCGCTCGGGGGTGTCCTCGGCGATCTCGAAGATCGCGGCCGGGTTCTCGCCGCCGAAGAAGACCTGAAGCGTCGCCTCGTCGCCGTCGCTCGGATGGCCGGTCCACCAGCGCTCGACGCCCTCCTTGGTCGCGATCAGGTCGTGGACGCGCTCGGGCGGGGCGTCGATGGTGAAGCGGTGCAGGATGTCGGGCATGGTCCCTCCTTGGGGGTTGGTTTGCCTGTATGACGAACGAGCGCCGCCGGCACGGACACCCCGCCCGCTATCTGTTCGCGGGCGGCGGCAATTCGGCGCGGCGCATCAGGAGGAAGCGCCGCTCGGGCCCCTCGTCGGTCAGCTCCAGCGCCCGTCCGTAGGCGCTCCGCGCCTCCTCGTCCCGGCCAAGCCGCCGCAGCATGTCGGCCCGGGTCGAGTGCAGGTAGCGGTAGCCGTCGAGCTCCAGCCCGTCGAGGATCGCGAGGGCGGCGTCGGGGCCCTCCAGCTCGGCGATCGCGACCGCCCGGTTCATCTCGACCACCGGCGAGCCGGTGAGGCGGCCGAGCTGGCGGTAGAGCAGCTCGATCTGCCGCCAGTCGCGCGGCTCGGTCACGTGCAGCTCGGCGATTGCCGCCTGCAGGACGTAAGGGCCGGTCCCGCCCAGCGCGGTCGCCCGCTCGACCAGCCCGCGACCCTCGGCGATCTGCTCCCGGTCCCACGCCGAGCGGTCCTGTTCGTCGAGCAGGACGAGGGCGCCGCCGCGGTGGCGGGCCTCGCGCCGCGAGTCGTTGATCAGCATCAGGGCGAGGAGCGCCAGCGCCTCGGGCTCGTCGGGCATCAGCGCCGCGAGCACGCGGCCGAGGCGGATCGCCTCCGCCGCTAGGTCGACGCGCCCCGCGCCCCATCCCTGGTTGAAGACCAGGTAGAGCACGGCCAGCACCGCGTCGAGCCGCTCGGGCAGGAGGTGCGCGGGCGGTACCGCGAAGGGGATGCCGGCTTCCCGGACCTTGCGCTTGGCGCGTCCCAGCCGCTTGCTCATGGTCTCGAACGGCACCAGGAAGGCGGCCGCGACCTCCTCGGTCGAGAGGCCGCCCAGCGTGCGCAGGGTCAACGCCACCTGCGCCTCGGGGGCGAGCGCTGGGTGGCAGCAGGTGAAGATCAGCTCCAGCCGCTCGTCGGGCAGTGCCGCTGTCTCGTCCATCGTCTCCTCCGGCAGGTCACGCAGCTCGCGGCCGAGCTGCTCGGTCTTACGGGCCAGGGTTCGGTCGCGACGGATGCGGTCGATTGCCCGGTTGCGTGCCGTCGCGATCAGCCAGGCGGTCGGGTTGTCCGGCTCGCCGTCGCGCGGCCAGCGCTCGGCCGCGAGGGTGAAGGCCTCCTGGGCGGCGTCCTCGGCGAGCTCGATGTCGCCGAGGATGCCGACCAGCGTCGCCAGGACTCGGCCCCACTGGTCGCGAAAGACGTCATCGAGCACCTCGAGCTCCTATTCGAACGCGGGCCGCACCTCGATCGCCGCCGTCAGGTCGAGGTCCTGCAATTCGGCGGCGACGGCGAGGGCCTGGTCGAGGCTCTCGGCCTCGACCAGGATGAAGCCGCCGAGGAACTCCTTGCTCTCGACGAACGGGCCGTCGGTCGTCAGCGTCGTCCCGTTCTTGCTTCGTACGGTCCCAGCCGACTGCGGCGGCTCCAGTCTCAGGTAGCCGGTCACGTTCGGCCGCTCGAGCACAGCGGCGATGCCGGGGTGCATGGACCGGGGACCCGATTCCCCGGATTCCTCGCCCCTGCTGTAGGCGAGCAATGCGTACTTCATCCGTCTTCTCCTTTCGGGCCGTCACCGACCGGCCTCACCTCGATCGAGCCGTGGCTTACCGCCGGCATTTTCGCCGCTAGCCCGATCGCCTCGTCGAGATGCTCGCATTCGACGACCAAAAAGCCGGCGAGTTGCTCGTTGATCTCGGTGTTCGGGCCGTCGGCGACGATCAGCTCGTCGCCGCGGCGGCGGACCGTCGTGCTGACGTCGGCCGCGCACAGTCGCGCGCGGCCGACCAGCTTGCCCTGCGCCTGCAGCTCGTCTTCGAGCCCGACGTGGGCGGCGCGGCGACGATCACGTTCGACCGCCGTCAGCGGCTCCTCCTCGCCGACCCATGCCAGCAATGCGTAGCGCATCGGGCTGCGCCTAGCCGGCGAGGTACTCGGCCAGCGGGTCCTGGTAGAAGTTCGGGTAGTTCGAGTCGATGTGCTCCACCCATTCCGGCGGAATGCCCGTGTGGTCGATGGTCAGCTTCGTTGCCGCCTGCGCCGGATCGAGCGTGAAGCGCACGATCGAGTAGATGCCTGCCGGCCACTCGTCCGGGTGTTCGCCGCCGAAGCGCCAGGCCTGGACGACGCGCTCTCCGGGCACTAGTTCGACCTGCCGTCCCTCGACCCGGCCGCCGAACAGCGTGAATGCCTCGCCCTCGCGGTCGCCGACGTTCGCCGGCATCCCGGTCGCCGCCGCGAACTTCTCGCCATCGGTGAGCACCGCGTAGACCTCCTCCGGCGCCGCCTCGATGATCGCCTCCTGGTGAATTGACATCTTGGATCCTTTCTGCTCGAGCCGGCCGAGTGCCGGCATCTTGCTCCAAGACGAATGGGCGCCGCGTGGACGGACACCCGAGCACAATTGCCTGGCCAGGCGATTGCCCAGCGGTTTGCCACTCGGATCCACGGGTGGCGGGAACCGGGGTCAACCGGTTCCTACCCCGACATATCCGCCGATCAGCTCGAACGGCTTCACCGCTGCGCCGGTGATGATCACGTCGCCGGCGATCGCGTATGGCGCAGAGAGATACGATATAGATGCAACAGTGAAGGACGACCGCTTCATCGCCGCACTCAAGGGCCTCGGCCTGGGAGATCGTGTCCTCGCCTCCGAGGCTCAGCTCGCCCCCTTCGGCTCCGACGCGCTGACCGCCTTCCACCAGCGACCGCTCGCCGTCGCCGTGGTCGAGAGCGCCGCTGAGGTCGAGGCCGTGGTTCGCCTCTGCCACGAAGCGGAGATGCCGTTCGTCGCCCGCGGCAGCGGCACCTCGCTGTCCGGCGGATCGCTGCCGGTCGAGGGCGGGATCGTGATCGCCCTCAACCGCCTCAATCGGGTGCTCGCGGTCGATCCCGACGCCCGCATCGCCGTTGTCGAGCCCGGCGCGATCAACCTCGCGGTCAGCGCCGCCGCCGCGCCGCACGGCCTCGCCTACGCCCCCGACCCATCCTCGCAGTCGGTCTGCACGATCGGCGGCAACCTCGCCTTCAACTCCGGCGGCGCCCATTGCCTCAAGCACGGGATGACCGCCAACCACGTCCTCGGCCTGCGCGTCGTCCTCCCTGACGGCGAGGCGGTCGAGCTCGGCGGCGACTCGACCGAGCACCTCGGCCCCGACTGGACCGGGATGTTCTGCGGCTGCGAGGGGCTCTTCGGGATCGCCGTCGAGGCGACTCTGCGGCTGGTGGCGATTCCCGAATCGGTGCGCACCGCGCTCGCCGTCTTCGACTCGCTCGAGCGCGCGGGCGACGCGGTCGCGGCGATCGTCGGCGCTGGTTTGCTCCCGGTCGCGATGGAGATCATGGACGCGCTCGCGATCGAGGCCGCCGAGGCCTCGGTCAAGCCGGAATACCCGCAGGGCGAAGCGCTCCTGATCGTCGAGCTGGAGGGTGAGGAGGAAGTGGTCGAGCAGGAGCTGCTTGCGGTCGAAGGCATCCTGCGCGGATCGGGCTGCGGCGAGATGCAGACCACCGCCGACCCCGAGCAGCGGGCGCTGATCTGGAAGGGACGCAAGAGCGCCTTCTCCGCCGTCGGCTGGCTCGCGCCCGACTACATCGTCCAGGACGGCGTCGTGCCGCGCACCCGGCTCGGGGAGGCGCTGCGCGAAATCGATCGCCTCAGCGCCGAGCGCGGGATCCGCGTCGCCAACGTCTTCCACGCCGGCGACGGCAACCTGCACCCGCTGATCCTCTTCGACGGCCGCGAGGAGGGCGCCGTCGAGCGAGCCGAGGAGCTGGCCGCCGACATCCTCGCCCTCTGCGTGACGCTCGGCGGCTCGATCACCGGCGAGCACGGCGTCGGGGTCGAGAAGCGCGACTACATGAAGCTGATGTTCTCCGCCGACGACCTCGGGCTGATGGAGGACGCGCGCGCGGCGGTCGACCCGGCGCGACTCGCCAACCGCGGCAAGATGCTGACGCCGCCTCAGGTGCCGGTGTGAACGCGATCGTCGCCACCGACGTCGCCGCCGTCCAGGCAGCGGTTGCCGAGGGCGTCCCGTTGATCCCGGTGGCGGGGGGAACGAAGACCGCGACGCACCCCGTTCCCGAGGGCGAGGTCCGGGCGCTCGACGTCAGCGGCCTGACCGGCGTCGTCGACTACGACCCGGCCGAGCTGACCTTCACCGCCCGGCCCGGCACGACGCTGGCCGAGATCGACGCGATGCTCGCGGCAAACGGCCAGCAGCTGCCGTTCGATCCGCCGCGGCTGGGCGAGGCGGGGACGATCGGCGGCGCCGTCGCCGCCGGTCTCACCGGCCCGGGTGGCTTCGCCGCCGGGATCCGCGACTTCGTCGTCGGCGTCCGCTTCGTCGACGGCAGCGGCAGGGTCGCGGCGGGCGGCGGCAGGGTGGTGAAGAACGCCGCCGGCTTCGACCTGCCGAAGCTGCTGGTCGGCAGCCTCGGCCGGCTCGGAGTGATCGTCGGGCTCTCGCTGAAGGTCTTCCCCCGCCCCGAGGCGACGGCCACGGTTCGCTTCCCCGCCGCCGGGCTGCCGGCGGGTCTCGCCGCCCTCGCCGCGCTCGCCCGCGGCCCGATTCCGCTCAGCGCCCTCGACCTCGACCCCGACGGTGCCGTCACCGCCCGGATCGGCGGCAGCGCCGAGTCGATCGAGGCGCGGACCGCCCGCCTCGCCCGCGCGCTCGAACCGCTCGGCGCGCCGCTCGAGGACGAGGCGGCGCACTGGGAACAGGCGTGCCGTTTCGCCTGGGTCGAGGGTCGCGCGCGCCTCGTCGTCGTTCCGACCGCGCCGCGCCATGTCGTCGACCTCGACGCCGAGCTCGAGCGCCGCGGCGCCGGCCGCCGCTACGGGCTCGCCGCCAACGTCGCCTGGGTCGCCTGGCCGCAGGCGACGTCGCTGGACGAGCTCTCCGAGCTGCTCGCCGCGCGGGGGATGAGCGGGGTCGTCCTCACCGGCCCGCCGCTGCCCGAGCCGCTGATCGGGGCCGCGACCGGCGGCGCCTTCGGCCGCCGCATCGCGGCCGCCCTCGACCCGGCTGGCGTCTTCGCCGGTGGCCGCCGATGAAGCACGAGATCCCGCTCGCGAGCCTCGGCGTCCGCGGCCCGCTGATGGCCGACCCGATCGCCTCCTGCGTGCACTGCGGCTTCTGCCTGCCGACTTGCCCCACCTACGTGACGATGGGCGAGGAGATGGACTCACCGCGCGGTCGCATCTTCCTGATGAAGGAAGTGCTGGAGGGGAAGATGGAGGTCGAGATGGCCCAGCCCTACCTCGACAACTGCCTCGGTTGCCAGGCCTGCGAGACCGCCTGCCCATCGGGAGTTCGCTACGGCGACCTGATCACCGAGTTCCGCAGCCGGGTCGAGCCCGAGCGAAAGCGGCCGCCCGGCGAGCGCCTGCGCCGCGAGCTGACCCTGCGCACGCTCCCTTACGGCAGGCGCTTCCGCGCCGCCGCAAAGACCGGCGGCCTCGCCCGCAGGTTCCGCAGGGCCGTCCCCAAGACGCTGCGCCCGATGCTCGACCTGCTGCCCGACCAGCTTCCCGCCGCCCGCCCGCTGCCGGCCGGCTTCGCCGCCGAAGGCGAGCGCCGCGCCCGCGTCGCCCTGCTCGGCGGCTGCGTCCAGCAGCAGCTCGACCCGGAGATCGGCTGGGCCGCCGGCCGCGTCCTTGCCCGCAACGGGGTTGAGGTGATCGTCCCCGCCGAGCAGGGCTGCTGCGGCTCGCTGGCGATGCACGCCGGCGAGGCCGATGGCGCCCGCCGGCTCGCTCGCCGCAACCTGGCTGCCTTCCCCGCCGATCTCGACGCCGTCATCACCACTGCCGCCGGCTGCGGCTCGGGGATGCGCGAGTACGGCCACCTCTTCCTCGGCGAGCCCGAGCAGGAGGCGGCGGAGCGGCTCGCCGGGCGCACCCGCGACGTCGCCGAGTTCCTCGCCGAGCTCGGCCTCGCCGAGCCGCCGCCGGCGCTCGCCACCCCGCGCCGCGTCGCCTACCACGACGCCTGCCACCTCGCCCACGCCCAGAAGGTGACCGCCGCGCCGCGCCGACTGCTCGGCGCGATCGAGGGCCTCGAGCTGCTGCAGCCAGCCGAGGCCGAGCTCTGTTGTGGCTCAGCGGGCATCTACAACGTCGAACGGCCCGAGGTCGCCAGCCAGCTTGGCGAGCGCAAGGCCCGAAATCTCCTCGCCACCGGCGCTGAGCTGATCGCCAGCGGCAACATCGGCTGCCTCGCCCAGCTGCAGAAGCAGCTGTCGGGCCTCGGCCAGCCGATCCCGGCGCTGCACACCGTGCAGGTCCTCGACCGCGCCTACTCACGAACCCTGTAAAGGAGCAGAAGCACCCGATGCCCCAACCGACGATCGCAGACACCCCCCTCGACGAGCGCTCGCGCAGCGAGATCCTCAGCCCGGATGCGCTCGCCTTCCTCGCCGAGCTGCACGGCCGCTTCGACGCCCGCCGGCTCGAGCTGCTCGCCGCGCGCAAGCAGCGCCGTGCCGCCCTCGCCGCCGGCGCCGAGCTCGACTTCCTGGCCGAGACGCGCGAGATCCGCGAGGACTCCTCCTGGCGCACCGCTCCGCCCCGCGCCGACTACGCCGATCGCCGCGTCGAGATCACCGGGCCGACCGATCGCAAGCTGGTGATCAACGCGCTCAACTCCGGCGCCAAGGGCTTCATGGCCGACTTCGAGGACGCCAACTCGCCGACCTGGGTCAATCAGGTCTCCGGCCACGCCAACCTGATCGATGCGATCGAGGGGACGATCTCCTACGAGAGCTCCGACGGCCGTCACTACGAGCTGAACGAGGAGACGGCGACGCTGCTGGTGCGCCCCCGCGGCTGGCACCTGCCCGAGCGCCACCTCGACTTCGACGGCACGCCTGGAGCCGGCTCCCTGGTCGACTTCGGCCTCTTCGCCTTCCACGGCGCCCCTCGGCTGGCCACCCAGGGGCTCGGCGCCTACCTCTACCTGCCGAAGATGGAGCACCACCTCGAGGCGCGCCTCTGGGACGAGGTGCTCGCCTTCGCCGAGGACGCCCTCGGCCTCGAGCGCGGCAGCTTCCGCGCCACGGTTCTGATCGAGACGCTGCCGGCGGCCTTCCAGATGGACGAGATGCTGTGGGAGTTGCGCGACCACTCCTACGGGATGAACGCTGGTCGCTGGGACTACATCTTCTCGGCGATCAAGACCTTCCGCGAGCGCCCCGACGCCGTCCTCCCCGACCGCGCCGAGGTGAAGATGACCGTGCCCTTCATGCGCGCCTACACCGAGCTGCTGGTCCGCACCTGCCACCGCCGCGGCATCTTCGCGATGGGGGGGATGGCGGCGCTGATCCCGAGCCGGACCGACGCGGAGGCCAACCAGCGGGCGATCGCCGCCGTCCGCGCCGACAAGGAGCGGGAGGCCGGCGACGGCTTCGATGGCACCTGGGTCGCCCACCCCGACGTCGTCGCGGTCGCGACGGCGGCCTTCGACGCCGTGCTCGGCGACCGTCCCAACCAGATCGAGCGGCTGCGCGACGACGTCGTCCCCAGCGCCGGCGCGCTGGCCGACCTCGCCGCGACGCCGGGCGAGGTGACCGAGGCGGGCCTGCGCAGCAACGTCAGCGTCGGCTTCCAGTACGTCTCGTTCTGGCTCGGCGGTCGCGGCGCGGTCGGCCTCGACAACCTGATGGAGGACGCCGCCACGGCCGAGATCTCCCGCAGCCAGATCTGGCAGTGGATCCGCCACGGCACCAAGCTCGAGGACGGCACCGCGATCGACCGCGAGCTGGTCACCCGCATCCTCGACGAGGAGCTGGCCCGGATCGAGGCCGAGGTCGGCGCGGAGACCTGGCAGGCGGGTCGGCCGCAGGAGACGCGGCGCGTCTTCGAGGCGGTCGCGCTCGGCGACGACTTCCCCGACTTCCTCACCGAAGTCGCCTACGAGCTGCTCGACTGAGCCAGCTGCGCGGCGGAGGCCCTGCGCAGCAGGCGCAGGGTCTCGTCGAGGTGATGGTCGATCAGCGCCTCGGCCTCAGCGAGGTCGTGCTGCCCGACCGCGGCGACGATCGCGCGGTGCTGCTCGAGGATGCGCTCCATCCGTTCGGGGCCGGCGCTGAGCGCGGCGATCCCCATCCGGTTCTGCTGGTCGCGCAGCGAGTCGTGCGTGCGCAGGACGATCGCGTTACCGGTGGCGGCGACGAAGACGCGGTGGAACTCGCGGTCGGCGTCGACGAAGGCGACCGCGTCGCCGGCGTCCGCGTGCCGTTCCTGGGCCGCGATCGCCGCCGCCAGCCGCTCGGAGAGGTCGAGGTCGAGCTCGATCGCCCGCCCGATCGCGAAGCGCTCGAGCAGCAGCCGAGTCTCCATCACGTCCTCGACGTCGGCCGCCGAGATCGGCACCACCAGGGCGCCGCGCTTTGGGTAGAGCTGAAGCAGCCCCTCGGCCTCGAGTCGCAGGAACGCCTCCCGCACGGGCGTGCGGCTGACCCCGACCGCGTCGGAGACCTCGCCCTCGCCGAGCAGCCGGCCCTGGGCGTACTCGCCGTCGAGGATGCGTTGCTTGGTGTGGCCGTAGGCCCGATCCGCCGCCGACATGCCCCGATCTATAGCGCATCGTCCGTGGCGCCCCGGCCCAATCGCGGGCGGTAGGGTCGCGCTCGGCGAGGCGCCCCGGGTTTGCTTCGAGGACCCTCGATCTCGCTAGGCTCCGACCTGCAGTGGGCGCGGAGACTGGGCAGACGCAGGGCGGCGGCACCCCGGCCGAGGGGAGGATGGCGCGGGGCTGGCGTCTGACCACGATCTCCTGGGCATTGATCCGGCGCGAACCGACGATGGTCTCGATCGCACTGATGGGGGCAGGCTGCGGGCTGGCCGGGGCCGCCGCGCTCCTTTATTTCTCCGGCTACCTCGACTCCTCGACTCATTCGCAGGGCCGTCTGGCGCTGGCCGCGATCGTCGGTCTCTATCCGATGACCTTCCTCGGCGTCTTCTTCAACGTCGCCCTTGCCGGGGCTGCCGCAGCAAGCTTCGACGGCCGGCCGATCGGCGTGCGCGAGGCGCTTGGAATCTCCTGGAAGCGACTGGGCCGGATCGCGCAGTGGTCGCTGTTGGCGGCGGGCGTCGGGCTCGTGCTCGAGCAGCTTGCCTCGCGGATTCCGGGTGCCGGGCGACTCGCGTCCTGGTTGCTGGGAGCTGCTTGGAGCCTGGCGACGATCTTCGCCGTGCCGCTGCTGGCGCTCGAGGGCCCGGGGCCGCTGGAGACCGCCAAGCAGTCGGTGCGGTTGATCAGGGGCAAATGGGGCGAAGGCGTCACCGGCCTGATCGGCATCGGCGCTTGGACTATCTTCGCGACGATCCCGGTGGCGATCCTCCTCGGGGTCGGCATCGTCATCAGGCATAACGACCCGACGGCCGGGGCGGCGCTGATCGCGGTCGCGATCGGGGCGCTCCTGCTGGTCTCCGCCCTTTCCCTCGCGACCCGCGAGGTCTTCTCCGTCGCCCTCTATCGCTACGCGAGCGGGGAGCCCGGCACCGGCGTCTTCGCCGCCGCCGACCTCGAAGAACCGTTCCGCCGCCGCGGCAAGGATTCGTCAAAGCCTGCCTCCTAGCTTCGGGCGCATCGAATCGATGCGAACCGGAACTGAGGAGGAATCGAAGTGAAGAGACGACTGGCAACCGCGGTTCTAGCTGCCTTTGCAACCTGTGCCTCGCTCGCGGCCGGCGCGGCGCCGGCGCTTGCCGCTCCCCACACGATCCAGGTCTCGGTTGCCGCCGCGCCGGTTGCAGGGCGGGCGATGACGGTCCAGCTCAGCGGCGTCGTCGCGCCGCCGGAAGAGTTCTGGGACCTGGCCTGGATCGAGGTCGTGGCGCTGCCGGGCGCCGTCGTCCAGGGCTGCCCGGTGAGCGACGGGAGCGCCCTCTACGTCGCCGAAGGCGCGGGTGGGCAGATCCTCGGAGTGTCGCTGCGTCCCTACACCGACTCCCAGGGCAACTACGCCAACCAGGTCGGCTGGACGCCGCCGGCCGCCGGCCGCTACTTCCTCTGCGCCTACCTGGACGACGGCGAAGGGCTGACCCTGGCGGGGTGGGAACTGGCAGTCGACGTCGCCGCGTCCAGTTCAGGCTCGGGTGGAAACGCCGCCGGCGGCGGCTCGGCGCCGGTCAACGTCCTGCGTCCGCGGGTGACCCGCGCCGGCCGGACGCTGGTCTGCCACGCAGGGCACTGGGAAAACGCCGGCAGCTACTCCTACGGCTGGCTCTTCGACGGCCGCCGCAGCAAGGCGACCGGACGCGAAGTCTCGCTGCGCGGCGAGGTCGGCGGTCACAGCGCCACCTGCCGCGTCAAGGCCCGCGGCGCCGGCGGCACCGCGACCGCGAGCAGCCGTCCCTTCCGCCTCCGTTGAGCGGGCCGCGGGCCCGGTCCTGGCCAGCCAGCCAGGACCGGGCCCGTCCCTATAGGCTGGCCCCGTGGACTTCTCCCTGACCGACGAGCAGCAGGACTTCGTCGCCGCGATCCGCGACTTCTGCGACCGCGAGTGCGGCACCCGCGACCAGCGCGAGCGCCTCACCGACGGCTTTCGCGAGCACCACAGCTTCGACCTCTACAAGCAGATGGCCGAGCTCGGCTGGCTCGGGGTGACGATCCCGGAGGAGCACGGCGGCTCGGGTGGGACGATGCTCGACGCCTGCCTCTTCATGGAGGAGACCTCGCGCGGTCTGGCCCCGATCGGCGGTTACGCGACGACGCTGATCGTCGCCGGCGCGACCCAGCGCTTCGGCAGCGAGGAGCAGAAGCGGGAGGTCCTCGGCGGGATTGCCGGCGGCGCCGTCGAGGCGATCGCGATGACCGAGCCCGAGGCCGGCTCCGACGTCGGCGCCCTGAGCTGCTCGGCGACCGCGGTCGACGGCGGCTTCGTCCTCAACGGCCAGAAGGTCTTCTGCTCCAACGCCCACGTCTCCGACCACGTCCTCGTCGTCGCCCGCACCACCCGCTCCGAGGACAAGCACGCGGGGATGACGATGATCTGGGTCCCGCGCGGTGCCGAGGGGATGGAGGTCGTCCCGATCGAGACGATGGGCGGCCGCGAGACCAACCACCTCTACTTCACCGACTGCGCGGCGCCGGCAGACGCCGTCCTCGGCGAGGTCGATCAGGGCTGGATGCAGCTGATGGCGGGGCTCAACGTCGAGCGCCTGATCCTCGCTGCGACGATGCTCGGGATCGCCCAGCGCGCCTTCGACGACGTCCTCGCCTACGTCAAGGAGCGCAAGCAGTTCGGCCGCCCGATCGGCTCCTTCCAGGCGCTTCAGCACCGCCTCGCCGACCTCGCCACCGACCTCGAAGCGGCGCGACTGATGACCCGCTGGGTGGCGACGCTGACCGACGAGGACCCCGACCGGATGCTGCCCCAACAGGCCTCGATGGTGAAGCTCTTCGTCACCGAAGTGGCGAAACGGACGACGCTCGAGGGGATGCAGATGATGGGCGGCTACGGCTACTCCTCGGAGTACGACATGGAGCGGCTCGTCCGCGCCTCGCTGGTCTCGACGATCTACGGCGGCACCTCCGAGATCCAGCGCACGATCATCGCCAAAACCCTCGGTTTGTAGCCCCGCCATACCGAGGGCGGGCGGGCCGACGCACCCACAGGGCAGGTAGGTGCCCCGTCCCGCCCGCCCCCAGAGTCGTGGTTCCTTTCGGACGTCCTGCTTCCAAAAAGAACCACGAGATGACGGATCGGCCGGAATCTCCAGCCCGTGGTTCTTTTCGGACGCCATAGGTCCATAAGGAACCACGCGATCCGTACGCCCGGGGTCTGGGAGGGGAGGGTGCCCGCCGCCCTACCTGCCCAGAGAGGGTGGCGGGCACCCTCCCGGCAGGACTGGTCGCGACGGCCCGGACACTCCAAAATCGCGCCGCGACCTTTAGCCCTCCGGGGCAGGTTGGACGGATCTCCTAGTTACGGACTCGTATGTTTGTGGTCCCATTCAGGCCATGAAGACGAGCCAGACGCAGCGCAGCCACCTTGCCCGCCGGGCCCTCGCGGCCCTGACCGCACTCGCGGCAACTGCCGCCCTCGCCGCCGGTCTCGGCTCCGCGGCCGCCAGCGCCAGCGAAGTCCCGGCCGCGCTGCTCGGCCCCAGCGTCAACGTCTCCTTCACCCGCCAGAGCGCGAACCTCGTCGGTGACAGCGCCGTCGTTGCGGTCAAGTGCAAGGGCCCGCAGGGCTCGAGCTGCACCGGCACCGTCGCCCTTCATCTCGGTGGCGCCACCCACAAGGCCTCCTTCTACGTCCAGGGCGGCGTCCGCCAGAACGTCATCGTGCCGCTCGGCGCCGATGGCGAGGCCGCCGCGGGCCGCCGCGCCCGCGCCGTTGCCGAGACCGTTCAGCCGCTCGGCGCCCCGCGCGAAAGCGAACGTCTCCTGCGCCTCAAGTAGGCGCTGGCCAGCGCCTGCCGCGGGCGCGGATCCCGAGCCGCGCCGGGGCGCTATCCAAGGTCGTGCCTCGCGCCTCGGGCCCGGGGTTTTCTCTTGTAACGGCCGAGTAGGGAAGAGGACACAAGATGGCTCGCGGAGATGTCCGCATTGCGGTGACTTTGGCTTGCGAAGACTGCAAGCGACGGAACTACCAGACGAACAAGTCCCGGCGCAACTCGCCGGACCGGATCGAGATGCGCAAGTTCTGCCGCTGGTGCGGTCACCACACCGCTCACAAGGAGACGCGGTAACCGGCCATGGCCAAAACCCGCGCACAGCGGAAGGCCGAGCGCCGGGCTCGGGAAGCTGAGGAGCGCCGTCGCTCGAGCGACGGCGTCGAGAGCACCGCGCGCGCTCAGCACGACACGCAGGTCCCCGTCTCCGGCGACATCGCCGAGATCGAGGCGGTAGAGGCCGGGATCGCCGCTGGCGCCTCCGAGGCCGATCTGGAAACGCCGGACGCGCCGAAGCCCTCGCGGGCCGAGCGCCGCGCCGAGGCGAAGGCGCAGAAGGAATCCGAGAAGCGCCAGATCGACGACCGCAAGCGCCGCGAGGCCCAGCAGCTCGAGAAAAAGCAGAAACAGGCGAAGGCCGAACGCGCCCAGCGCGGCGGCGTGATCGGCTTCCTGACGTCCTGCTGGGCCGAGCTGAAGAAAGTCCAGTGGCCCGACCGCGAGACGCTGATCCAGGCGACCGCGGTCACCATTCTCTTCGTTGCCGTGGCCGCCGTCTACCTCGGCGTCCTCGACTACGTCTTCAAGGAACTCGTCAAGCTGATCCTGTAACGACGGGATCCCCAACAAGCAAAGGCTTCGATAACGAGATGTATCGCTGGTACGTGATCAATACCTACTCCGGGCACGAGAACAAGGTCAAGCACAACCTCGAGCACCGGGTGCAGACGATGAGCCAGAACCGCAACGTGCGGCAGGTCGTCGTTCCCACCGAACAGGTCTCCGAGATGAAGGACGGGCAGAAAGTCCAGTCCGAGAAACGGACGATGCCCGGCTACGTGCTCGTCAACATGGAGATGACCGACGACGCCTGGGGGCTGGTCAAGAACACCCCCGGCGTGACCGGCTTCGTCGGCTCGCGCAACAAGCCGGTGCCGCTCTCCAAACCGGAGGTCGACCGTCTCCTGCACCGCGAGACCGCGGAGCGGCCCCGCACCCAGGCCCAGTTCTCGATCGGCGAATCGGTCAAAGTCATCTCCGGCCCGCTCTCGGACTTCTCTGGCGAGATCGCCGAGATCAACGAGGACGCCGCCAAACTCAAGGTCCTGGTTTCGATCTTCGGCCGCGAGACCCCCGTTGAGGTGGGCTACGACCAGGTCAAGAAGATCTAGCTCGCGCGAACCGCTACCCTCCGCAACCCCTCATGGCTAAAAAAGTCCTCACCCTCATCAAGCTCCAGATCCAGGCCGGCAACGCGAACCCGGCTCCGCCGGTCGGTCCCGCCCTGGGTCAGCACGGCGTCAACATCATGGACTTCTGCAAAGCCTTCAACGCGCAGACCCAGGGCGAAGGCGGGACGATCATCCCGGTCGAGATCACGGTCTACGAGGACCGCTCGTTCACCTTCATCACCAAGACGCCGCCGGCCGCCGTCCTGATCAAGGAAGCGATCAAAATCCCGAAGGGCTCCGGCGAGCCCCACGTCAACAAAGTCGGGACGATCACCCAGGACCAGATCCGGGCGATCGCCGAGCGCAAGATGCCCGACCTCAACGCCAACGACATCGACGCCGCTTCGAAGATCATCGCCGGCACCGCCCGCTCGATGGGCGTCGACGTCAACTAGGAGATCTTCGTGGCCCACGGCAAGCGATACCGCGACCAGTACGGCAAAGTCGACCGCGACCGCGCCTACCCGCCCGCCGAGGCGATCGCCCTGGTCAAGCAGACGGCGAGCGCCAAGTTCGACGAGACGGTCGAGGTGCACGTCCTGCTCGGCGTCAACGTCCGCCACGCCGACGAGCAACTGCGTGGCACGCTGGCGCTGCCGCACGGCCTCGGCAAAGACGTCAAGGTCGCTGTCTTCGCCGCCGGCCAGCAGGCCCGTGACGCCGAGGCGGCCGGTGCCGACTTCGTCGGCGGCCAGGACCTGGTCGAGAAAGTCCAGGAGGGCTGGACCGACTTCGACGTCGCGATCTCGACCCCGGAGATGATGAAAGCCGTCGGTCAGCTCGGCCGTGTGCTCGGTCCCCAGGGCAAGATGCCGAACCCGAAAGTCGGCACCGTCACCGACGAGGTCGAGAAGGCCGTCACCGACTCCAAGGCCGGCAAAGTCGAGTACCGCACCGACCGTCAGGCGATCGTCCACCTGGCGATCGGCAAGGCCAGCTTCGACGAGGGCAAGCTGCTCGACAACTACCAGGCGGTCCTCGACGAGATCGTCCGCGCCAAGCCTTCCTCGGCGAAGGGCAAATACATCGTCTCCTGCACCCTGGCGAGCACGATGGGCCCGGGAGTCCGGGTCGACACGACCCGCTCCGCCGAGCGCGACGTTGCCGCGGCTGAGGCCGAGGTCGTCGCCGAGCCCGAGCCGGAGCCCGCCGCAGCCTGAGATTCTCTACACTGCGTCGCCGCTCACCCCAGACCACCGGCGGGGCCAAGCCCGCAAGCCCGGTGCAGGAGAGACCATGAACCGCGAGGAAAAGTCCGCAAACATCGAAGAGATCGCCGCCCAGATCGAGGCATCTGAGGCGATCTTCGCGATCGACTACCGCGGCATCAGCGTCTCCCAGGCGGCCGAGCTACGCTCGAAGCTGCGTGAGGCCGACGCCAGCTTCACCGTCGTCAAGAACCGCCTGACGAAACTTGCCGCCGACAAAGCCGGCGAGGAGCGGCTCGCCGGGCTGCTGCAAGGGCCGACCGCGCTGACCTTCGTCCGCGGCGACACCGCGCAGGCGGCGAAGGCGATCACCAGCTTCAACAAAGAGCACGAGGTCCTCACCTTCAAGGGCGGCTTCATGGAAGCGATGGTGCTCGACGAGTCGGCCTTCAAATCGATCGCCAAACTGCCCGGCCGCGACGTCCTCAACGGCCAGCTGGCCGGAGTCGTCGCCAGCCCGCTGACCGGCCTGGTTCGCGGCTTGGGTTCGATGATCCAGGGACTGGCCCTGCAACTGGGGCAGATCGCCGAGAAAGGGCTCGTCAGCGGGGAGGCTCCGGCCGCCACGCCCGCCGAGGATGTCGCGTCCGCCGAGGAGGCCCCGGCCGAGGAGAGCGAGCCTGCCGCCGATGAGGTGCCCGCAGAGGAGCCTGCCGCCGAGGAGACTTCAGAGGAGCCCGCCGCGGAGGAGGCTCCGGCAGAGGAAGAGACTTCAGAAGATTCAAACGAGGAAGAGGGGTAGTTAGACATGGCAGCGACCAAAATTTCCACTGAGGACTGGATCGAGGAGCTGAAAGGCATCTCCGTCCTCGAGCTCTCCGAGCGGATCAAAGCGCTCGAGGAGGAGTTCGGCGTTTCCGCGACGGCTGTCGCGGCTGCGGCCCCGGCCGCTGCCGCCGCTGGTGGCGGCGATGGCGACGGCGGTGGCGAAGAGTCCTCGACCGTCGACGTCCACCTGGCCGAGGTCGGCGGGCAGAAAGTCCCCGTGATCAAGGTCGTGCGCGCGGCCACCGGTCTCGGCCTGAAAGAGGCCAAGGCCCTGGTCGACGCCGCCCCCGGCCCGGTCAAAGAGGGCGTCGAGCGCGAGGAGGCCGAGAAACTCAAGGCCGAGCTCGAGGAGGCAGGGGCGACGGTCGAGCTCAAATAGAGCCCGCGCCCAGCCTGCCCGCAAACCCAGGCGGGGAGCCAAGCTTGAAGCCGGGCGTCGCCGTGTGTTATTTTTCGCGGTCGCGCGCCTTTTGAGGTACCCCTGCCCATATTTGCGCTTTATCTACGTCCCTCTGACCGCCCGAGGAGTCGCCGACTTTGGCACGTTCTAACGCTGCCCCTGTAACCCGTAGGAGCTTTTCCCGCCTAGAGAACCCCCTTGAAGTCCCGCACCTGATCGACATCCAGCGTCGTTCCTTCCAGGAACTGACGGACACGGAGACCGGTGGGCTGCGGGAGACGATTGACGACATCTCCCCGATCGAGGACTACACGGGGAACCTGCAGATCGTCTTCGGTGCCTTCAAGTTCGAGGAGCCGCCGCACTCGATCGAGGAGTGTCGCGAGAAGGACATGACGTACTCGCGGCCGCTGACCGCGACCGTCGCCTTCCAGAACAAGGAGACCGGCGAGATCCGCGAGCAGGCCGTCTTCATGGGCGACTTCCCGTGGATGACCGAGCGCGGGACCTTCATCATCAACGGCACCGAGCGCGTCGTCGTGACGCAGCTCGTCCGTTCCCCCGGCGCTTACGTGATGGCGCCGAAGGACCCCGAAAAGCAGGTCTTCATCGCCAACCTGATGCCGGCTCGCGGCTCCTGGCTGGAGCTCGAAGTCGACAAAAAAGGCCGCGTCTACGTGCGCATCGACCGCAAGCGCAAGCTGCCGGTCACGGTGCTGCTGCGGGCGATGGGCTACGTCGAGGACCAGCAGCTGCTGGACATGTTCGACAACTCGATCTACATGCGCCACACGATCGAGGCCGACACCGAAGCGACCCGGACCGAAGAGGGCGCCCTGATCGAGCTGTTCAAAAAGCAGCGCCCGGGCGAGCCGCCCTCGGTCGACGCCGCCAAGGCGCTGCTCGAGCAGCTCTTCTTCGACCCCAAGCGCTACGACCTGACCCGCGTCGGTCGCTACAAGCTCAACGCCCGTCTCGACCTCGACATCGACCTCGAGACCCGGGTCCTCACCCACGACGACATCATCGCCCTGGTCAAGGAGCTGGTCTCCCTGCCGAAGCTGCTCGGGATCCCCGAGGAGATCGACGAGGAGAACCCGATCAAAGACTATGCCGCGGAGGCGATCACCTACCCGCGCGAGGCGGTCTACGAGCACCTCGACGAGTACGAGCACTTCGGCAACCGGCGTCTGCGCACGGTCGGCGAGCTGATCCAGGAGGCCTTCCGCATTGGCCTCTACCGGATGGAGCGCGTCGTCCGCGAGCGGCTGACGACCGAGGACTCCGACGCGATCACGCCGCAGACGATCATCAACATCCGCCCGGTGGTGGCGGCGATGAAGGAGTTCTTCGGCTCCTCGCAGCTCTCGCAGTTCATGGACCAGACCAACAGCCTCGCCGGGCTCACGCACCGGCGCCGGCTCTCGGCGCTCGGCGCCGGCGGTCTGACCCGCGAGCGCGCCCCGATCGAGGTCCGCGACGTGCACCCGACCCACTACGGCCGGATGTGCCCGATCGAGACCCCGGAGGGCCCGAACATCGGCCTGATCGGCTCGCTCGCCTCCTACGCCGAAATCTCCGAGCACGGCTTCGTCACGACCCCGTACCGGATCGTCGAGGACGGCGCCGTCACCGACAAGATCGTCCACTACGACGCGACCCAGGACGAGGACAAGGTGATCGCCCAGGCGAACTCCGAGTTCGACAAAAAGAGCGGCAAGCTGGTGGGACCGCAGGTCCTGGTCCGCGCCGGCGAGCAGGAGTACGCGACCGCCGCCCCCAAGGAAGTCGACCTGATGGACGTCTCGCCGTCCCAGATCTGGTCGGTGGCGACCTCGCTGATTCCGTTCCTCGAGCACGACGACGCCAACCGGGCGCTGATGGGCTCGAACATGCAGAGGCAGGCGGTGCCGCTGCTCAAACCCGACCCGCCGCTGATCGGCACCGGGATGGAGCGCCGCGCCGCGACCGACACCGGTGACGTCGTGCTGGCCGCCAACGCCGGCGAAGTCACCCACGTCGACGCCGAGCGGATCGTCGTCACGGGTTCCGCCGGCAGCGACGAGTACCCGCTGCACAAGTTCATGCGCTCCAACCAGGGGACGATCATCCACCAGCGCCCGATCGTCAACACCGGGGCGCAGGTCAAGGCCGGCGACGTGCTCGCCGACGGCTCTTCGACCGGTGGCGGTGAGATCGCCCTCGGCAAGAACTGCCTGGTCGCCTTCATGTCCTGGGAGGGCTACAACTTCGAGGACGCGATCATCCTCTCCGAGCGCCTGGTCAAGGACGACGAACTCACCTCGATCCACATCGAGGAGTACGAGATCGACGCCCGCACGACCAAGCTCGGCGACGAGGAGATCACCCGCGACATCCCCAACCGCTCCGAGGAGAGC